>Ga0172379_10003577_pt1 | contig 24437 bp, 21 predicted proteins | sample GrowelOW334metaG_FD_119756 | JGI IMG/M metagenome (GOLD analysis project Ga0172379, IMG submission 119756) | Groundwater microbial communities from an aquifer near a municipal landfill in Southern Ontario, Canada - Groundwater well OW334 metaG | ecosystem: Environmental > Aquatic > Deep...
CTCAAATTGTTTGCCACTGATTATTGGTTCATGAATACCCTGATAAATCTGACCATTATGCTATACTTTCTGGCATGAATAATATTTTAGCAAAGGCAAAAATAATGTTTTTAAGGGTCGGGTTCTTCTTTGTTTTATTTGTTTATTATTTGTTTTTACTGATGATGATTGAGTGTGTCATTTGGTTGTTTTTGGTAAATATATATCCAGCGTCAGCTTGCAATGCTGGCATGGGGAAGGCGACCTTGTGGGGCCTTATCCTCGCCTTAACTACGGTGGCGTATACTTTTCGAAGCATGTTAATAGCCCCTCCTTTTAGCAAGCAAAGCCTCTTGTTAAGTGCTTTAATATTGCTTCGAGCAACAGGGATATTTATTTTAATTTCTGGTTTGATTACCATTTTGCTGGTTAATTTAGAGAATGGCAAAGCTAACGTTAGAGAATATTATAAGCAACAGACAATCAACTCAAACGTAGCAGAGGGTGTTGTTGGCAACTATGGATTTGATAAAGCAGAGAAAGTTCATGCAAATCTTATAACTGGTGCATCTGAAGGGAATATTGAGCAAATTAAGTATGCGCTACAAAACGGCGCAAATGTTAATGATGTGGTGGGGCCGGGCTTGTCAGCTTTGTATTATGCGGCTAGTAACGGCAAATTAAATGTAGTAATGTCCCTGATCAAACATGGAGCTGATATGGAATATCATAATGGTCCAGCCCAACGCACTGCATTGCATGAGGCTTCGTTGCGAGGGCATTATGATATAGTCAATTATTTGTTGAAAAATGGAGCAAATGTTAACTCAAGAAATAAATTTGATAGAACTCCTCTTTATTATGTGACGAGTCCTCCCCCACCATTAAAATTACCTGAAAACCATCAGGAAATCGCAAAATTATTAAAACGCTTTGGCGGAATCATCTGATACATAAAATAATATACTGATAGTACCAAGCCACAGGGAATCTTCGGTGTTGATGCGGGCTCATTTAGGGTTGGATGGCGGTGATAGAATAGCGATGAAACATTCCAAGAATATAAAGAATATTTAGGCAAGTAAAATAAATCAAAGAAAAGGTGGTGGAATATATGGGTTTCGACAAACAAATTAAAATATTTATAACGCAAAATGAGGCGTCATGTCTTATTAATCACGCATTAAAAGTCAATGCTTATAATTGTTGCCGGGGGGTTGATGAAAGCAACTTGAAGAGCATTTACAATAAAATAAGCGGTCAGGGTGAATATGAATTTAATTCACTAGAGTTAATTATTATGAGAATAATATTAAATTGTTATGATGCTTACTGCAATGATGAAATGAGTGCAAATAGGGAGACTGGTGGTGAATATCCCGTTAAAGAATTAAAAAGCACTGCAAAATCTCTTAATGATAAAATTAAACAATTGTTGGGGTAAATGTAAAAGCAGCTTTTTATTTGCTTTGCTCAAATTTGCGGCATAATTCGCTAAACCCGGCCGCTAGGGCGGGGGCTCTGGCCGCTTCATCATCATCGTGCTTAAAAAAGACGAACACTTTTTCCCACTTCTGGGTGCCGACCTTTTTTACCCATTGCGCCAGCTGGCGGTCTGTATAGTCCGTCCGGCGCAGGCGCAGGTAACCCCAGGTCGCGGTGCTGATGAGCTCTGTGACCGGTTTTTCATCGGTATCCTCGAGGCAGAGGGAGAAATTTCTTTTCCTTAGCAGATCATAAGTCTCTTTATTGAGCCAGGTCGTGCTTCGGAAATCGAAGGCGCAGGCTATTTTGGGGGGGATATGGCCGATAAATTTCTCGAGTAAAGGGATGTCCTGGCGAAAGCTCGCCGGGAACTGGAAAAGGACGGGGCCCAGCTTCTTGCCCAGGACCGAGACGATCGTGAAAAAATATCTGGCTTCTTTGCTGACGTTTTGCAGCCGTTTAATATGGGTGATCATTTGGGGTGCTTTAACGGCGAAGATAAATCCGGCCGGGACCTGGTCGGCCCAAGCCTCCACCACGTTGATTGTCGGCATCCGGTAAAAAGTGTTGTTTATTTCGACGGTCATCAGCCGGCTGGCGTAAAAAGAGAGCCTTTTCCCCGCTGAAATCTTTTCCGGATAAAAATTCCCTTGCCACTCCTTGTAGCCGTAGCCGCTGGTGCCGATATAATAATTCATGGCGACTGCCTCCGCCCGGCTCTTTCGCGGATTGCCTCGGCTGGAGATTTATCTTCGCGGAACCTCACAAATTTCGGCTGCCGCATCACGCCGTCTTTTGTCCATTCCGTAAAAGCGACTTCGCAAACAAGCTCCGGCTTTACCCAGGTGACGGTTTCACTCTCGGGCGGGAGGGCGCTAAGCGGACAGTTCTTCCGAACCAGGGGCCGAAGCCGGTCGTAGATCATTTTGATATTTTGCCCGCCAAACCCGCCGCCTGAATGGCCGACATAAATAAGTTTTTTGTTTTCGAACGCGCCCAAGACCAGGCTGCCGAAATATCCCCTTGAGCCGCGGGGCCGGGTGAAGCCGACAATAACGCAATCTTGCGTCGGTTGGTACTTTATCTTCAGCCACAGTTTGCTTCTGACGCCCGCTTGGTACCGGCTCTTCGCATGTTTGGCGACGATTCCCTCCAGGCCTTGTTTTTTCACCGCCTTGAAAAAAGAGACGCCGTCCTTTTTTACGTGCTCGGCATACCTGACGCGCGCGTCGTCAGGCAGGACCTGTTTAAGGAGTTCTTTCCTTTTTCGGAGCTCCAAACCGGTCAGGTCGCGGTTTTGGTAAAACAGGATATCAAATACGTAATAGATCAAACGGCCGGGAACCCGGCGCCGATAATCCTGAAGCAGCTGAAAAACCGGTTTGCCGGTCTTATCGACGGCGACCACCTCGCCGTCCAGCACGGCGTTAAATTTGAGCTTTTTCAGGGATTCCACGATCCCGGGAAATTTGTCCGCGAGCGAGCGCTGGTTGCGCGAGTAGAGCAAGACGTTGTTAGGGCTGATCTCGGCGATCGCCCGGTACCCGTCCCATTTGACCTCGAAGATCCAGTCGTCGTTGTCGAACGGCTTGCCGGCGGCAGTCGCCAGCATTGGCCGGACTTTGTGCGGCCTTGCGCCGGGCTGGGCAGGTGTTTTACCCGCCGGTTCCTCAATGGGCTGGTGGGAAAGCACGGACCGGTCGCGCTTCAGAATGTCGGCGGTAGATGCGTACCGGTCTTTTTTCTTTATCAATAGCCAGGAGTTTTTGTCCCAGCGCGTCTTGATCAGCGCGAATTCCCCTTTTAGTTTTTCCCCCGCCAAGATGAATTTTAGATCGCCTTTCTTTAAGCCTTGCAGCAGGAGGGCTTCGCTTTTTTTCTTGTCCAAGGAAGAGAGCGGGCTGTAAAATCCCCGGTCCCAGAGCAGAACTTTACCGGCGCCGTAATTACCTTCGGGTATGACCCCCTCGAAATCTTTATAATCAAGAGGGTGGTCCTCGACCATGACAGCCAGCCGTTTTACGGCCGGATCAAGGGAGGGCCCTTTGGGAACGGCAAAGCTTTTCAGCACCCCCTGCATTTCCAGCCGGAGGTCGTAATGAAGGCGTCTAGCGGCATGCTTGTGCACGACAAAAATCGGGTATTCTCTCTTGTCTTTGCTGTCGAACCCCCCCGGAGGTTCCGGGGTTTTATTGAAATGCCTCTTTTTTTTATATTTACTTAAGGTCATACATTAGGCAGCCTTTGTTTTTTGGTTAAGACTTCCCGGAAAAGGTCCCCGTCTTTTCCCACTCTTTTAACGGCTTCAGCCGCCAGGACCTGGAACTTATCCGGTTTTTTCAGTTTTAATAATTTCTCGAGCTCCGGCCATTTAAGCGGGCAAGAAACATACGGTTTTTCCTCGGCGCGCAGGGAATAAGCGCAGACCATCGTCTTGGAGGCGTCATTTTGCGACCAGTTGATAAAAACCTTGTTCCGGCGATATTTTTTGTCCATCCTGGCGGTGACCAGATCGGGATATTTATTCTGCATCGTTTCCGCTACCGCCCGGGAAAAGCTCTTGGTATTTTCGAAGCTCGTCCCTTTTGAATTCAGCGGGACAAACACGTGCAGGCCTTTTCTGCCTGAAGTTTTTACCCAGCTTAAGAGGTGCTGGCGGGCCAGCAGCTCTTTTAGAATAAGCGCTACTCTGGCGCAGTCCAAGATGTCCGCGCCGTCGCCGGGATCAAGGTCGAAAACCACGGCGTCGGGGGTGCGGTAAGAAGCGGCCCTGGCCAAAGGGACATGAAGTTCGATCGACGCGAGATTTTCCAGCCAGATGAGAGTTTCCAGATTATTGGCCAAACAATAAGCTATTTTCTTGTCTTTGCCGTACGGGAGCGCCGCTGTTTTCACCCAGTTGGGGCGGTGCGCGGGACACCGTTTTTCAAAAAAATATTCCTGGTCGACTCCCTGCGGATAACGTTTTAGGGTCAAGGCCCGATCCTTAAGGTGCGGGAGAATGAAACGGGCGACGCGGCTGTAGTATTCAAGAATACGCACTTTAGTAAAACCATAGGCAGGGTAGAGGATTTTTTCGGGGTTGGACAGGGACAACTCCCGATCATTGATGCTTATGTTTTTTTTGTTCATCGGCTTTTCTCATCTTGCGCATGCTTTCCTGCAGGGCGGCCATGAGATCGGCCATCCCTTCCTCCGCCTCTTCGTCTTCGATCTCCGGGGCTTCGACCGCCGCTTTTTTCCCTATTTTCTTTTTTATGAGATCAAGAAAAGCCTGCCGGCGCCGGTCCGAATATTTTTCCGGGGCGAAATCAGCCGTCATCTCCTTAATGATTTTTTTGAGGCGATCTTTTTCTTTTTCCGTGAATCCGGCCTTTTTCCGGTCCTTGCCGGGAATTATTTCATCGCTGTAATGCAGAGTATTCAGTTCCAGGGCGCCGTCCCTGTTCTTGATTAGGGCCAAGTATCCCCGCTCGTCGAGCACGAATTTCGCGATCCCGGCCTTATTGGTCTTTTGCAGGGCCAGGGCGAGAAGCCGATAGGCTTTTTCCCCGCCTTTTAAAGGAACGAGATAATACGGGCGTTCGTAATAAATGGGGGCGACCTCATTAAGGTCGATGAATTCAGATATTTCAATGGTGCGGCTCCGCTCGGGTGAGACCGATTCCAATTCCTCGTCGGAGATCATGATGTGCCGGCCGGGCGCTATTTCATAACCCTTGGTAATTTCCTCGGGAGGGACAATGGCTTCATCTTCGGGGCAGAACATTTTCCGCTCCAGAGGAGAATAGTCCTTGTCATGCAGCAGGCGGAAGGCGATCAGCCCGGGGGCCAACGCCCGGACCAGTCGTACGGGGATCGCTACCAGGCTGAAGCTGATTGTCCCGCTCCAGATCCCCTGCGGAGCTGTTTTTGGGGGTGAAGTCTTTTTCATCAGGCGGCCGCTTTCTGCAGGCTTTCTTCCAGTACCTCAAGCAGCTTGCTGGGAACGGTGGCTGTAAGGTGTTTGGGCTTGGAAAGCCTGATCTTTTCACCGCGCGCTTTTTTCCCTATCAGAGCGCGCAATTTTTTCTGATGCTCATCGGTATATTTTTCGGGCTGAAAAGGGACGGTCAGCTTTCCGATCAATTCGCCGGCAATGTTCAGCTCTTTTTCGGATATGGAAAACGACTCCAAGCCCAGGGATTTTGCCCGGATTATCTCATCCGCGAACCTTAAGACGATCAAATTGAGCGATTTACCGTCCGACCGCAAGGCGCCGAGGTGTGCTCGCTTTCTCATCGTCCAGGTGCAAAGGCCTTGGCGGCCCGTTTCCTTCAGCGCCGCCGCCAGCAGGCCATAGACTTTGCCGGGAGCCGCCGGTTCAAGGCGATAAGTCTGTCCCATGAAAACCGGATCGATCGCATCGGTCTTGACAAATTCGTGGACCGCAATCGTCCGGCTTGGTTTGGGTTCCGTTTGTGCAAGTTCTTCAGGGGAGATCGGGATATAGCTTCTTTCACCAACCCGAAAACCTTTTAACTGCTGGTCTGATGAAACCGGCGTTTTTTCGTAGGCGCAGATCATCTGCTGACGGAGTTTTATCCCGTCGGTTTTGTGGAAGAGATGGAGCTGTATTCGGTTCTGGCTAACCGCGGTAAGCAGTTTGACCGGCACATTCGTGGTTTTAAAATGTATGTTCCCAATCCATAAAGTTTGTGCCATAAATAACCTCTTATGAATACAGGCGATTATATCATAGGTCAAATAGCGGAGGTAGAGCGATATTTGATCTAGCTTGGGCGCAGGACGAATTGCCTAAGTCGGGAAATTTTGCTAAAATAGATTAATATTCGATGGGCTCATAGCTCAGATGGCTAGAGCGCACGCCTGATAAGCGTGAGGTCGGTGGTTCGATTCCACCTGGGCCCACCATTTCCCAATTTTGCTTGGCAAAATTGGGAAACTCTAAAATCCAAACACTAAACCTCAAAATAATCCTTTACCCCTTGCATTCTGCCATGGACTTTACTAGAATACTGTCCCCTCCGGCAGAGGGGATCAACAAAGGGGGTGAGGGCGAGACATGAAACCTGTTCATAAATGTTATTTGGGGGGTGGTTGCGATGCCGGATACCTTCTTTATTTCGACAGCGTTTATGATCTCGTATCTCCTTCAGGACCAGGATTATTTGAAAGATCTTTTGTCTAATTTTTTGAAAGATATTTAATATCTTATTTTAATAAAAGATTGATCCTCTGCCGGAGGCAAGGTCCTCTGATCGTCTGCCAGGTGAGGCGTTTTCCGTTAGTTTCCCCGCAGCATTTTATCGAGTTCATCCGGCGAGGCGTTGGTCACCTCAAAAAGCAGTCGTCCCAAACCTTCATTTTTGATCTCTTCGCGATTATTCCAGACCCAGGCGCCGAAATTGAGGTAATGGCGGCTCTTTCCCATGTATTCCATTAGCTCGATAAAAGAAGAGACTTTCGATCGTGTTCCATCGGCAGATTCTTTTTTAAGGAGAGTTTGAATTTCCGGATTACCGATAGATTCGAACATTCTGGCTAGCCTCTCCCGGCCGTGCCGTTCAAAGACCCCTTTGATCCGGTCATAATTTTGGACCAACGCATTCTTTAGCCAATCGGGATAAGGGTCCTGCTTTTCAACTTCCATATTTTGTTCCACAAATTGGTCCCGTTCATAATCGGTGTAGCCGCCTTCTTCGGTGACCGTGTACGAGCGATAAAGTTTAACCCCCATCTCTTCCAGCCGGGCGACCCGCCGGTCATATTCCTCCTGGATAATGGCGCCGTTTTCATCGTACAAGTGCGGCGTCGACAGGGGGAGGGGGAGAGTTTCGCTTGGGAGCTCTTCAACCAAACGAATGCCCATGTTCCCTTCCCGGACATTGGGGCGGGAGGCGAATTGCATGTCCGGAACGTTAAGATAGCAAGTTATATTTAAATCTGGCTTGTCCATGTAAGGGGTTACTGTCCAGGTGACTCGGTCGCCAGTCAGCTGTTCTCTGGCCTGTTGCCATTCCTCTTCAGTTTGAACCAGGAACTTCCTGCCGGTCAGCTCGCTTAGCCGTTTGGCAAATTCCATGGCGTCGTCCAAACTCACATAAGTGACGGTTTTCCCTTCATTGGCCGGATCAGAAAGGAATTCCCTCAATTTGTCAGCGTTGTGTCCTTTGATTTTATAACCGGCCATTACCTGCTTAAACAGAGTAACCGCGACTTCCCCCCTCATGATTTTTCTTTTGCCTGAAAGGGTGAGCATTTCGGGAAGTTCCAAGGCAGTCTGTTGGACGGCGGCTGGGAACATCTTTTGGATCCCGGCCAGGTTTTCTTTGTCGCCCAGAATGAATAAATGCTCCTCATTTGTCAGAAAGGCCGACAGCTCCAGGGAAACGAAGATCGTTTCGGCGGTTTCGCCGCCGGCCGCCCTTGTTTCGAGCGAAGGCTGCATGCCCAGCAGCCTGATTTTGGCGATCCGGTCGAGATGGATGCCATTGAGTTCGATCCTCTGTCGTTGGCAGAGCGCGGTGAGGCAGGGGCCAAGCCGCTCCTTGCCGATCGCAAAAGAAGAGATATCGACAACTCCCCGCAAAGCCGGCAGGGCTCTTTGGGACAAGTGAATTATTGATTTATTGGTTACCGGCGTGATCATAGTTTATTTGTCCTTAAATGATTCGATTTCCTTGAAAAGCGCCAAAATGACGGGACGCAGGTTCAGTGTCGCGGAACAGCGTAACTGATTCCGGGAAGTTGACCAGACTAAAGGGATCTCCCCGTCAGGCAGATCGGTGAGACGAATCGTCGTTGGGGAAAAATAGCTTTCAGCGGGTGAAAAAACGATCGTCATTTTGTTGGTTTTGAGCTTAATATTCAGGTAAACAATTTTTTCCGTTACTTTAGTTGGCGCGCCGTCTTTTTTCTCTTCATACCTGGCCGGGATGTTGTGGATCACAAAGACAAACTCATTTGGATGGGCGTTCAAAACTCTCAACTGGTAAGGGCCTGCCTTAAAGAACTTTTCCCGTCTGAAAATACCCGGCTCGGCCACGCGCAGGGCGGCACAAAGAGTTGTCCAGGAAAGGTCTGTTGATTTTAACAATTCAAGACGAAGGGGTTCAAATTCCGATGGTAGGGCTTCGACAATCTGGCGGAAGTTGAAATCCCTGATATAGTTCCAGCCGACCGGGCCATTGCGGGTCTGGGTCCGATTGGGCAGAATTTCCCAGCTTAAAGAGATGTTTTCCAGATCATCCGGAGAAACCAGGTAGGTGTTCAAGCCTTTATTGGGAGCGCTTAATTCAATCCCGTTTTCGACCAGCCTGGCGGTCAAAGAGATTTCAGCTGTCCCGGCGGAGGAAGATGGTTCGCTCCCTAATGAGCCGGTTTCAAATCGCGTGGCGACGTTATGGATCAAAAGCGTCAGGTTGGCCGGATTAGGGTCTAATATTTCAATCTTATGAGGGCCGGCTTCAAACTTTTTTGCTTTTTCGGCCGGTTGGTCGACCAGCGAGATCCCTTGACCCCGCAATTGCCGCCGCATTGCTCTTAGCCAGGTTTCTGAAAGCGGATCGGCATTGACGTCTTCGACCAAAACAATCGAACTGCTGGTCGAGCGCTCGTTGAGGCCGCAAGTGTTCAGACCGCCGGCTCTGGAGAGATGACGGCGAAAATATATTTCTTCGTCTTCGTCAGGCCTCGATTCGGTCAGCGCCCATGAGGGGCGAAACTTAGCCGAATCCTTTTTCAGCGCTCTCAATATTTCCTGATTAGTCGGTACCCGGAACCTTCGGCCGGTCAGCTCGCTTAAGCGCTTGGCAAACTCTCTGGCGTCCAATAAGTTGGCAACCAGCCTGTTTGCTGCCTTTGCCGGTTCGCTAAGTTCCGCCCGCAGCAGAGCGGCATTTTGGCCAACAATGAGATAGCCCTCCATCACCTGCTTGAATAAGCCAACTGTAACGGCGCTTGTCATAATGCGGAGTTGGTCGGAAACGTCAAACATTTCCGGTAGCGCGAGTTGGGGTTGAGGGGAGGAGAGCAGGGCCGGATTGGAAAATGTCCTGGCCAACAAGCTGACGTTTTGTTTATCGGCTAAAAGAAAAAGCGCCTGTTCTTGCGTTAGAAAAAGCTCAACCTGTAAATCAGCGAAGATATTTTCCGCAATGGCAAAGCCGGCCGCTCTTTTTTCCAGAGATGGGGTCATTCCCAGCAACCGGATCTTAGCCGTATTATCGAGATATATTCCCTTTAGCTCAATCCCTAAAAGCCCTCTTAGGCAGGGGCCAAGCTTTTCTCTCCCAAGGGCAAAATAAGATATCTCGACCACCCCCCGCAAAGCGGGCATGGGCTTTTGCGGCAAACGGATGATCGATTTGTCGCTTACCGGCGCTATCATGAGCTTTTAATCTCCGATAGATCAGACGCGGCTTTCAAGACTTCAATATACGGCTCTATTAATTCCGCGAGCTTCTTTGGACACCGCGCCAGCAGGCTGGCGATCCGCTCCATTCCGTTTACTTCCCGCAAAAACACCCCCAGAAGCTCCGAAGCTTCTTTGGGGAGGAGGTCTTGAACCGCGACGACGACACAGGCCGAATCGTCCGCCAGGCGCTGGAAAAGGGGGAGGGCGTAGTCGGTGTGGTTCACGGCCAATTGGTGCATGATCCTGGGCATTACTTTAAAATTAACATTGTCCCCCCTGATCATCGTCTTTAATATTTCGTTGACATCAGCCTGGTCGATGAGCGAGAGCGCGGCCACGGCCCTTCGGTGTTCCACAACACTCGCAAGATTAAAGGCCGCATGGCCGAGGTCAAATCGGAGCCAATTAGCCAGATCCTCTGTCTTTCTGTCATCCGTGCGATTGATATATCGATCCATGATTGAGGGGACGGTGGCGGATGTCCCAATTGGAAGAACCTCGACCAGGCGGATCGCGTTGCTGGAAAAGCGCTCCCAGGGAATATAATTATCGCGGCCAGAGCGGCCCCGACAGCGGAGAACAAAAGAAGGTTTTTCGTAAGAGGCGCCCGCAGATTGTGTCATCGTCCATTCCCAATTTGAGCCGAACAAATCATCTGTTACCGCTTCCCATTCTTCTTCGGTTGGGAGCCTGAATTGCCTGCCGGTGAGATCGCTTAATTTCCGGGCAAATTCTACGGCATCATCTAAGCTTGCCCAAGTTAATGTGCCGCCTTCTTTTTCTGGATCGGCAAGAATTTTTCTAAGTTCCTTGGACCAAGCTCCTTCAAAGCTATAGCCGGCCATCACCCGCTTGAACAAGCTGACCGTTACTTCATACTTCATGATCATGAGGCCGTCTGAAATAGGGACCATTTCGGGCAAGGCAATTTGCGGTTGGCCGGCCGCAGCGGGAGGAATCGCCCCCCTGACCATCAGATCGTCATTCTGTTTGTCGCCTAGAATATAAAGCTGTTTATCTTGCGTTAGGAAGGCTGACAGTCCCAGCGAAGCGAAAATAGCCTCGGGTGTTTCGGCGACAGTTCTCGTTGCTAGATCAGGGCGCATTCCCAGGAGCCTAACTTTGGCGGCGGTATCGAGCTGAATCCCTATTAGTTTGATCTCTTGTCGTTGGAAAAGCTTGGTGAGACAGGGGGCGAGATTATCTTTGCAGATAGCAAAAGAGGAAATACTGGCCACTCCCCGCAAAGCCGGCAGGGCTCTTTGGGACAAGTGAATTATTGATTTATTGGTTACCGGCGTGACCATGATTGTTTTTATTTGCTCGATGGCATTAATTGAGAAAAGAAAGCCATTCCTTCTAATACTTCCGGGACCTCTTCGGGCGTTATATTTAATTCTTTTGCTAAAACGTCCGTACCAAGCTTTTGGGTGTGGCCGATCAGTTGCGCGCCGCTTATTGCTATGCCTTTGTTTGCATTAGAAAGGTCAGCTATCACTAATTTTAATTGTTCGAACATATTGGAGTAGGTACCACACATATAAATCTGGAATACGAGCAGTCCCATCAGGGCCGCGCTTTGCGGAGACTCCCGATTGTTAACGACTTCCCTGATCAACGCTACTCCACTTGCCCCGTTCCCCTTTATTAAAATCTCTCGTATTAAATCAGCCAGAAAACGTTCTTTTTTAATGAGGTGGTCAGGATAAATAGTTTCTTCCGCTTCACGTATTTGCCCGGTGATTTGAAGAGGGGGAACGCGATATTCCAATGCTAATCTAACGTCGGATTTAATTATGCCGGCTATTCTGTCGGGACCAATCTCTGCGGCCATCGGTTTAATATTCCGTTTATCCCCTAAAATGTAAAGCGCCTCATCCTGTGTCAGGAAAGCTTGGAGCTGTAAACCGGCGAAGAGGTTGCCGGCGGTCCCATCGGCTGATCTTGTTTCGAGCGAAGGCTGCATGCCCAGCAGCCTGACTTTGGCGATCCGGTCGAGGTGAATGCTGTTAAGTTCAATCCCCTGTTGTTGGCAGAGTGCGGTGAGGCAGGGGCCGAGCCGCTCTTTACCGATCGCAAAAGAAGAGATCTCGACCACTCCTCGCAGTGCCACTCTCATTGTAAAAGCTGGCACGGCCTTTTGAGGCAAGCGAATTATTGAATTACCGGTTTTTGGCGCTACCATGAACTTTTAAGCTCCGATAAGTCGGACGCGATTTCCAATAATTCGATGTGCGGCATAATTAATTCCGCGATCTCCTTTGGACACCGCGCCAGCAGGCCTACGATCCGCTCCATCCCGTTTTCTTCTTTTAAAAACACCCCCAGAAGCTCCGAGGCTTCTTTGGAGAGGAGGTTTTGAACCGCGAAGACGACACAGGCCGAATCGTCCGCCAGGCGCTGAAAAAGGGGGAGGGCGTAGTCGGGGTGGTTCACGGCCAATTGGTGCATGATCCCGGCCATTTCTTCAAGATCGCCGTGCGTCAGCATCCCCTTAAATATTTCGTCGACGTTCAGAGTGATCCGCGACAAGGCTGTGGCTGCTTGGGTGGGGTCAAGATATTTGAGCTTTGTGGCCGCAGTGCCGAAGTCGCTGTAGCGAAGCTCGTTGACTAAATCATTTAGTCTGTTTTCTTCCACACAGCGGTCATACAGGCCCATGATTGGGGGCCGTGCGGCGGGAGGATCAGATAAAATATCTTCGACTAAACGAATCGAGATATCCATGGAGCGGGTCTCCGGTTTTATTGTCTGGCGGTTGCCGGGGTCGACGCCGTCGTACAGGAGGCAAAGAATATAACCCTCGCTGTTTTTTGTCTCCGTCCATGTAAAATTAAGGCCTGATAACTTGTCCCTTTCCTGGAACCATTCCTGCTCGGTTTGAACTCTGAACTTTCTGCCGGTAAGCTTGCTTAAACGGTCCGCAAATTCCCTGGCATCAATTAAACTTACATAAACTATTGGATCATTTGCTCTTGACGGGTCATTAAGGATATCTCTTAGTGAATCGGCGAAATTGCCGGTTATTACGTATCCCCGCATTATCTGTTTGAACAAGCCGATCGTCACTTCGTCCCTCATGATCGCGAGCTTGTTTGAAATAGTGATCATTTCGGGCAGGACGATTTGCGGTTGACTTGCGATCGCGGCCGAGGCAGTCGTTCCCTTGGCCATCAGATCGATGTTTTCTTTATTGCCCAAAATATACAGCGCCTGCTCCTGGGTCAGGAAAGCCGAGAGCCTCAAGGAGGAGAAAAGAACTTCGGCGGATTCAAAAAGCTCGGTCCGCTTCTCCAGCGAAGGGCCCATTCCCAGCAATCTGATCTTGGCGGTATTATCAAGTTGAATGCTTTTGGGTGTGATCCCCAATCGTTGGAAGAGAGTGGTGAGGGCCGGGCCGAGCCGCTCTTTGCCGACGGAAAAGGAGGAGATCTCGACTATCCCCCGCAGAGCTGGTAGGGCTCTTTGGGGCAATCGAACGATCGATCTATTGGTGACCGGCGCGACCATTAATCAGGGATCCTTATCGTCAGGATTTTGTTCTCGCCTTCGGACCGGCCGATCAGTTCAACCTTCGCGCCTCGGGCCATATTTGCGTAATCTTGCTGGATTTTGGCGATGTCAACCGTTCCCGGCAGGACGAAGGCGACATCTATTCCATCGGCCGATCTGGTCAGCGAGAGGCTGATCGGCGGGAACTTGGGCGCTTCGGGCAATTCAAGCAGAGTTTTAATGATCTCGGCCTTATATTCCGGGTCCAGATTATTATTAGTTAACAGGTCGTTGAATGAGATGATTTGCGGGTTGGCTGAAACAAAAAATTCTCCTATCAACTTATCAAGCGGGGCCATCATTCTCGGCGGTTGGGATGAGGCTAAGAGAGACGCGGCCAGGTCCTGGATCAACAACACGGCCCCGTTATTCTTAATAATATTGTCGCTAGGATTGAGGATAGGGGCGAGCGCTTCCGCCAGGGGCTTGGTCGGCGGAGAAAGTTCAATCTTTATCTCTCTGTTCGCGATGATGCTGAAAACAAAGCTGGTGCCGGTTTTACCGGCCTTGATGGCCAGAGAGCGGCTGGTCCCGTCGATATATTTCTTCCTGAAGTCCGCCAGTCTTGGCCCTTCCTCGCGGGCTTCTCTGTCCGCGTTATAAACAACGATCTGGATATCGTTGGCCCGGCTTATCCGCCAACGCACGATTATCGGTTTGTCCCGCTCATCGCCGGTGAGTTTTTCTTGCCGGTCTTTGGCGGCATAGATCAGGGTGGAGAGGGCGCGCAGGACGGCTCCCTGTTCGGTTTCGGGCAAGCCGCGGGCCGTCAACAATTCCTTAAGACCGGCCTGGGCTGATTTGATTTTCGGATCGACTTTGGCCTTGTCTCCGGGGGAAAGAGTTATTTCCCAGTCCGGCTTGTTGGTAAATTGCGCTGCTTCTTTCGCCTGTTGGAGTTCGTCGGCAATCGCTTGGGCTAGCGCGACTATCCCGGGATTGCCGCTTTTGAGAAGCTCGGGGAGTTCCGCTTCGAGCGCTTGCCGGTCTTCGGTTGTCAGAGCCTGTTTGACCTTGGCTAGCGCTTCGGCCCGGGCTGTTTCGTCCTCCGGCCAGGGATTTTCTTCCAGCCAGAGCTCAACTTTTTCTGCCCCTTTGGGCGGGGAGAGGAGCCCGCCGATCATGGCGGCGTCGACTTCCGCTCCGGCCGCGACCAGTTCGCGGATTTTGCGTAAAATTATTCCTTTGCGGCCGTGAATTTGGGCGATATCCATCTGGCGACCCCGCTCCGACTTGTCGGTGGTTTCTTCAAAGCGAAGTTCCCCATCCCGGACCGAGATCTTGATAATATGTTCGCCGTTTGGCATATTATTGACCAGCCAGGCGGAAAAAGTATTGTCGAGATGCTCTTCAAGCGCTTGCTTTAGCGGCCGGGCGCCCCCGGCCAGGTCGATTCCTCTTTCCATAATATATTGCTTGACCGCCTGGTATTCAGTCTCATCCCCGCCCAGGACGACCTCAAGCTTTTGGTCGGTTTCTACCTGGGCGACAAAATTTTTCAACTGGATATCGGCGATGGCCGAGAGGTCGGCTTCGTTCAGATAATCAAAAGGAACAATATCGAGCCGCCGGAGAAAGGCGGGGGGATATTTGTCGCGGCCATATTCATCTTTCTGGCTTTTAAATGAATTAGCGGCGATCTCGCGGTTTGCTTTGGTCAACCCGTCGGCGATCTTCTTAGCTTCTTCCGGCGCTTTGCCGGCGGCCAGCTCCCTGATCTGTTCGGGCTTGAGCATTTGGGCTTCCCCCTGGTTCGAGGTCATGATGACCACTACGTCTTCGAGAGAATATTTTTCACCGGTCTCTTTGTTCTGAACATAACCCTGGTCGAGCATCACTAATAATGATTCATAAACATCCGGGTCGGCTTTGTCCGCTTCGTCAAGGAGGAGGACCCCGTGGCGGTTCTCTTTTCTTTTAAAGAGCTCCGGCAGCATCCCTTTGGTTTTGTCAAACCCGACAAAACCGGGATCGGGGCCGAAGAGCAGGGTCTTTCCAGCTTTCCCTTCGCACTGGGTCATATCGATCGTCATGACCTTTTGCGCGTTGCCGAATAACAGCCAGGCCAGGGTGTGGGCCAGTTCGGTTTTGCCGGTCCCCGTCGGTCCGGTGAACATGAAAGCGGCGATCGGCGACTGTTTTTTGCGTCGGCCGGTCTTATACCGTTTAACGGCGCCGGCAACTTTCCCGACCGCCTGGTCCTGTCCGATGAAGCGGGTCCTGATCCGTCCCTCGATCTGGCTAAGCTGTTGAATGTCCAATTCATCCATTTTGCGCAGGTCAAGGCCGGCCATTTTCGAGGCCTGGGCGCGAATATCGTCTTCGGTAATTGTCAGGCAGCCGGACTCAGCCAGTTTGCGCACAACTTTTTCCACCAGCAGTTCGCTTTCCAGGTAAGCGGCGACAATCCCGATGACCGATTTCCAGATACCCTCTAATTGCGGGCGGGTGGCTGGATCGGCGGCAAATTCGATCAGGTCGTTGATATCGTCGGCCAGCTTTTTCGGGGTTTCCGTTACGATCCTTCTTAAGTCGCCGAGCTGGCTCCGTTTACTGCCGATCGCTTCTTTGATCAGGGCGATCGTCGCGTCCGGCGGGAAGCGGTTGACGATCAGCGGCGAGAGGTCGATCGCCGCCTGGCGCGAAGCGGGCGGGACCTCGATCTTTTCCACTCCTCTTAGTTTCTCCAGGATGACCGGAATGATATTCCGGACCAGCCGCCGCAGCTTGTCGCCGGTCAGCGATTCGATATTGATCGGATCGCCGAACCGCCGTTTGGTGGCGTCGTTATTAAAATAGCGATAGAATTCTCCCGTTGTCGTCGCACCCACGACCTGGAAACCGGGGCGGGCGAGGGGTTCCTTCAACAGTTCGAGAACGCCCGCTTGTTCCATCAGGTGGAGTTCGTCCATCAGGAGGTAAACGGTGTAGCCCTGTTTGAAGGCGTCTTGGACCGTTTCGACGATCTGTTTCAACTGCGGTTCGAGGACCGAGCGGTCGAGATCTTTCATCCCCAGGCTGAAGAAGTAGGTTTTTTCCTCATCCTTCCACTCCTGGGCCAGCCCTTCGACGATCGCCGTTTTTCCGACGCCGGTGTTGCCGATCAGAATAGCGTTGCTGCCGCCCTTCAGCCGTTTGGAAAGCTCCGCCATTTCGTCGCTTCGTTCAAAGACCGGATCGAGATCGCCGGCGCGGGCTTCGCTGGTAATGTTGCGCAGGCCAAGTTCTTCCAGCTTTTCGATCGGGGTTTTCGGCTCGCCGTCACCCGCGCCGTTGACGCCGTTGGTTCCGTTAACCGCGCCGTTGCTTTCGAGGCCGGCCGGATTTCTCGCGATCAGGCTTAATTCATCGCGGATCAGGGTCCCGGCGGGCGTCAGGCTTAGCAGGTTGTGAGTCGGTGGGGCAATTTCTTTTGTTATTCGTCCTCCGGGTAACAAGCTCGGGTGGTTTACAAACGTGCTGCGAGCGGCGATGGTCAGTTCCCTGATCAGGCGGACGCTTTGTCTGATCGGCAGTCTAGTTAGAGCTTCCATCGGTTCTCCCGGCGGTTTTTTTAACTAATTGGATTTTGCCCAGTACCTGTTGAGCGGGGGCGGCGCTAGCTTTTTTGGGCAGCTGTAATTTGCCCGGTCCGGGGTCGAGGTAGTCCCGGCGAAAGCTATCGAAAAGTTGGGCGAGGGTGGTGCCGTTGTTCGACCGGGAAGCGGTCAGCAGTTCTCTGACCAGATTTTCCTGCCCCGCGGCGTCGATCACTCCCTCTTTCATGACTTCGGCCACGACCTGCCGCATGGCGACTTCAAAATCAAGCTCGCGGTCCATGATCTTTTCGACAATCGTTTCCGCCAGGATATGCATCGCGTGGTCTTCGCCAGTCCCTTCGATCTCGCCGGGGATCGACTGACCGAGGGTCTCTTCCGCTTTGCCGTTGAAGTCGTATAAGATTTCTCTGGTCGTTTCCCTCAAGAGGTCGGCGGCCCGCTGTTGGATGTTGTCAACACCAGAGAGTTTGCTTTCCAGCTGGTCCATCCAGGCGCGCAGGCGGGCTTTTTTCTGGGTGTCCTGGATCTTCGGTTCCAGCGTCTGCCAGACATCTTTTTCGATCAGCTGAAGGACCGCTTCCTGCTGTTGGTTGAAGGCCGACCGGTCGAAACGGGCGGTGGCTTCCAGTTGGCTGATTTCCATAAATGCTTTGTTGAGGGCGTGGACCAGGGCTGGTTCGATCTCGCCGATCAGCTCCGAAAATTCATCGAGCTTGGTCAGTTCTTTTAGAATTCTTTGGCGGGCGGCGCCGGCGACATCGATTCTTAAGTTCTTTTCCCAGCAGATTCCGGCGACAAAAGGGAGCTTGGCCGAAGTTATGGCGGAAAGGGCGACGGCGGCGACAACCGGGAGCAGGGAAACGTTCAAAGCCAGCGTTTCGGCGGCACGCTGATGCCTTAAGACAAAGTTTTTTAATGTCGTTTCGGCCCGGAAGCAATAATAATGAACATAGTTGGTCGCCCTGATCATTGATTTCCCCCGTTTTATATAGGAATTCGCGCTAAATATATATCAATAGGAGAAGGATAAAATTTCAGTCTATTAAGGATTGTGATTGTATAAGCCGCCGGCGGCCGGAGCCCGATGTTACTAAGATTGGGTGAAATTTATTAACATCTTAAGGGATAAATAGATGTAGAGAATGAAGGATTAAATAAACAAAGGAGTTTTTTATGGAAGCATCTGTTAGTCTTTATACTGGTATTACCCCCAAGGCAAGTTGCAATATATATGGAATCCAAGGAGCGGGCGAGACCAATGTCCCGGAGCCTGTCCGGACGGTTCCGATCCATCCCGCTGATACCAAGGCCGATCCAGACAATAACGGCCCTATCAGCCAAAAAGACAATAAAACCGAACCGCTTTTTACTTTTGCTTCGCTGGAGTTAGGGTTGAAAATCAGCAGTTCGAAAAAAGAGAGCAATGAAGGTTTGACGCTTCGAACCGGCGTCGGGGCCGATTTTGGCGTAATAACCGGGTCCCATCTTAACGAAAGAAATTATACGGATGCTCCCGGCACAGAAACAAAAGACTATGGAGCCGCGCTTACCTATTATTATTTAGGTGCGACTGGCCTTGTTTACCCTAAAATATTTGGCGAATTATCAGGTGAATATTGGCTGGCCAGGCTGCAATTGCGCACCTATGAAACAGCTGTAAACACTGGTTGGGACAGATATAATTCCTTGGAAACCAAAGATAATTTTATTCTGGGCAGGAACCTGGAATGGCAAGCCTATGCCGGACTTCGCCTGAGTTCCGAGCTTACCGAGGGTGTCCAACATGAATTGCGATTAGTAGGGGGGCTGGCGTATTCAAAACTGTTTCCTAACAGTTTAGGCAAAGAAGCTAACGTCAGAACGGATGAATTCGCCCCAATAATTGGGCTTGAATATCAACTCAATTTAGACTTCTTGCACCTATAATTCGCGATCAACCCGGCTGTGGTTGTGGGTGTTTTAGCTTAAGAAGCCAAATTCCTTCAATTCCGTGACCCAGCGCCAATATTTCTTGGGGATCATCCGCTGGAAGTACTTCAAGTTGCGCCGTTCCGGGATGTACTGCGAACGGTAGAAGGCGAGCCAGTATTTTTCGAACTCGTCGGTAGTGGCCGGCAGGACCGCCTTTTTACGGTCGAACTTTTCCTTGAAGATCTCGTTCCCCTGACCGATAAAAACCTCATCGCCAAAGACCAGCATGATCCGGTACTTGGGAAAGCGTTTTAAGAAGTGGAGCATGATGATCTCGCCGGTCTGGTGGACGATTTCAAATTCCCCCATCAGGACGTTGTGCTGGTCGATTGGTTTCAGCCGGAGGAAAGAGATCGCCCGATGGCGCTCCCCCGCGACCTGCCGGGCCAGGTCGATGAACTTTTTGGCTTCGGCCGAGACCTTGCACAAAATATAGCTCAAGCCTTTGGCCTTAGCCTGTTCGATTACTTTATCGATTAGCTGATATTTATTGGGGTCTTTGTGGAGGAGGGCGTAGTAAAGTCGCTGGCGGAACAAATAATATGCTTCCGGTGTTCCTTTGAGCTTGATCGCCGGAAGTTTTTCTTCCAGCTCTTCTTTCCGATCGAACTTGTCGTTAAAAATTGATAGTTGTTCGTTCATTTATAAGCTTACAGCTTTAAGCTTAAAGCTTATAGCTGTAAGCTTGTTTCCTATGTCAGCAACTGCGGAGCCTGCGCCCAGGCGAGCGAACTGCTAAAGTTTTCAAAGAGCTCAAGCTGTTTGACCGTGACGATCTCGCTAATATTCCCTTGTTTGACCCCGTTGATCAGGATAAAGGGCTTGGCCCGCTTGGTCACGACCCCCAGGTTTTTTAGCTCTTGCAGGTTGGTAAAGCGGTGTTCTTTACGGGCCCGATATAATCGTTTGGCGGCGAGCGGTCCGACCCCCGGGACTTTTAGCAAATCCCGGAAAGAGGCCCGGTTTATCTCGAGTGGGAACCGCTGCCGGTTCTTCAGGGCGTGGGCCATCTTGGGGTCGATATCGAGGCTCAAGTTCTGGTCTTGTTTCATGACCAGGTCATCGAGCTCAAAGTGGTAGAAACGCATCAACCAATCGGCCTGGTAGAGGCGATGTTCGCGCAGTAATGGGACCCGTTTGGCCCCGGCCAGCGGCGTTTCGCCGGTCGGAACAAAGGCGCTAAAATATGCCCGCTTCAGGTTTTTCTTTTTGTAGAGCCAGTTGGTCGTTCGCAGGAGTTCGGCGTCGGTCTCACCGGCGGCGCCAACCACAAATTGGGTCGTATGGCCCGCTTTAAGCAGCCCTTTTTCGACCTGTTTTTGGATGGCGTTGATCGGTTCGATCAGGTCGAGCATGAAGTTCTTTTCGCTGGCGATCGACTTGAGCCGGTCGGGATTGGGGCTTTCCAGGTTGACTGACATTCGGTCGGCCAGCTTAGCTCCCCGTTCGATCAGGTCGGCCGGGGTGTTGGGGAGGACTTTCAGATGGGCGTAGCCCCGGTAGCGATATTGGAACCGGAGGATTTCCAGGACGGCGATCATCCGTTCCATGGTGTAGGTCGTGCTTCTCTGGACTCCCGAACTAAGAAAGATCCCTTCGATGTAATTGCGGCGGTAGAGCTCGATAAAAAGATCGGCCAGCTCTTTCGGTTCAAAACTGCTGCGCTCAAAGTCGTTGCTGACCCGATTGACGCAGTACTGGCAGTTGTTTTTACAGGAGTTGGTCATCAGGACCTTGAGGAGAGAGACACAGCGGCCATCCGGTGTGAAGCTGTGGCAGATCCCGCCGGGGGCGTTGGAGCCGATATAGTTGCTGTTCGGCTGCCGCTTTTGCGGGGCCGCCGTGGAAGCGCAGATGTCGTATTTGGCGGCCGCTCCCAGGACCTCGAGCTTTTTTTCAGTGTCCGGCATGGTTTAGCCTCCGGTTTAATTTATCGTCGGCGAAAAGGGAGGCCTGGTCGACCCGAAGCCGCGTGTCCTTCGCCAGGTTCCCTTTTCGCTTTTTGTTGAAATTAAAAATGACATAATGCAAAATGAAAAATGAATGTATGGCCTGCGGTCATATTATTAATAATCATGCTTTTGCCTTTTTTAAGATTGCTCCCAAAACATTAGCTATTTCTTCCGTTTCTTTTAATAAGTTGAGCAGCTTATTTAAATTCTCCTGGTTCTTTAGCAATTCAGCTTCTTGAAGTATTCTTAGCCAATATCGGGTTTCTTTTGCTTCTTTAAATGAGATAGAAACTTTATTGATGAAGTCTTTCTTTGATACTGCGCCGTCCGCTTCTTCCATATTTGCGCCAATGGATGTTCCCGATCTTAATAATTGCTTAAGAAGGACTTGTAGCTCTTGCTTTTTGTATAAAGCAATGGCGAATTCTGCGATTTTTACCCCCAGCTTAAAAGTTCGGTCTTGTATTTCCATGTTTCATGCTCCTATGATTAATTAAAAATGACTTAATGCAAAATTAAAAATGAATGTATTATTTTGAGTAATATTCCGGATTGATACATTTTTCATTAAGTCATTTTCCATTTTGCATTTCCCCCTAGAACCGTCTGAACAGTCCCCGGACTTTTCCCTGCACGGCGACGTCTTTCACGTAGATCGGTTTCATCGTTGAGTTGGCCGGTTCGAGCCGGACCCGGTTTGGTTCGCGATAAAGCCTTTTCAAGGTAGCTTCGGAACGGTTGATCAGGGCGACGACCACTTCGCCGTCATCGGCCGAATCGCATTTTTCCACGACGACGAAATCGCCGTTCAGGATGTGATCTTCGATCATGCTGTTTCCTTTGACCTGCGGATGTAGCATGGCTTGCGGCCGATGAGGGTCGCCGGGATGGCCATTGTTTCCTGGTGCTCCAGGACTTCGATCGGCGCGCCGGCGGCGATGAAGCCGAGGAAGGGGAGGACGATTGTCCTCAAATCAGGCTCGGTCAGGAGGCTGATGGCGCGAGATTTGCTCTCCCGCCGGATCAACCCCTCCGCTTCGAGCGCTTCCAGGTGTTTTTGGGCGGAGCGGGGCGAGGCGAAGCCGAGCGCCCGGCAGATATCCCGGAGCGACGGGGCAAACCCCCGTTCATTTATATAGCTAGTCACGTAATTTAGGACCAGTGCCTGTCTGTCGCTTGGTGTCATTGTTATTCTCCTTGTAAATGGACGCTTTAAGCTTGATGGTATACAATTGTATACCTAGTTGGTTTTTTGTCAAGATAAAATTTCGAGGGTTAGTATTCCGGCGAGCCTACTTTATTAAGCTTTTAGCTTGTGTTAAGCTTAATCCCGCATGGAAAAAGAAGTCAGCGGCAAAACCAACAAAACTTTTTATGACTATGTTCTTTCTCATCTGGGAAAAGAAGAAGCCGGAAGCGTTCTGCGAGACCTCCCTTTTTTCAACGGCCGGCCATATGATGAGATGTCCCTGATCGACGAACACCGCTGGTTTTCAACGCGAATTACGAAAGAAATATTTGAGCGCGCCAATCAATATTTTCATGATGATAAGCTTTCTTACAAGATCCAGGTCGAAGCCATGCAAAAAAGGGAATACGGCCATCTTGATTTCTTGATGCGGATTTTCTCGCCTTCGCTGGCGGTCTTTTACCATAAATTTCCTTTGATCGTGAAAGACAATTTTTGTAAAATTTATGTTTCCAAGGTCACGGACGCTGGTAAAAATCAGATCATTTTTGAAAACAGAATACAATCCGACATCTTTATGATCAAAGAAAGCACCTGCCAAACCACCAGAGGCGGGCTGGAGTATCTTCCCACTTTTATCGGTTATGATAAGGCGAGTGTTGTGGAAACGGAATGTTCCGTCCCAATTGAACACAAGGGGTTAATCGGGTTCAAGTTTTACCGGGTAAATGAAAAAAGAGAGGTGCTGGAGTTCAATAAGGGGGACGATGAGAAAACCGCGGCCGGCAAGGTGATCGGGACTTTGTCTCCTGACGGGACTTTTAAGCTTGACGGGGTCGTTTACGGCGCCAAAAATTGCGTTTACCATGTTTCCTGGCATGACAAAAGCTTATGGGCGCGGACCTTCGGCCAACTTTTCAACCGTGAGACCACGCTCCAACTAACCTTAAAAAAACTGGAAGAAGAGAAGATCCTGCTTGAGCAAAAATATGATGAGATCGACCAGTTGAATGCCGGCCTGGAAGAGAAGATCCTGCGGCGAACGCAAGAACTTGAGAACAGCAATAAGCTTAAAGATCTTTTTATTTCCATAATGGAGCACGACATCAATAATTATTTGACCAGCGTTTTGGGCTACGCTTTGTTGTTAAAACAGACTGGCGAGGGAAATGTTCAACAGTACGGTCAAATAATTGCCGAAAACGCGGTTAAAATAAACGAACTGATCTCCAGCGCCAGGCTTTTTTCCCGGCTCCAGGACCCGGAATTAAAGAAAATCTTTAAACGGCTCGATTTGCGGCAAATCGTTGAAACAATAGTTGCCGACCTGGGGCCGAAAGCGGCACAGCAAAAGAAGCACTTTATTGTCGGGGCAATCTCCGAAAGCGCTTCTTTTGACGGTTTATCTTTGGCTTCCGAAATATTTTCCAATCTGATCGATAATGCCGTTAAGTATTCCAACCCGGGGACGCGAATCGAGCTTTCAGTGGAAGAACAGCCCGATAGTTTTATTTTTGCCGTCAAGGACAATGGTCGGGAAATAGCCGATAAATATAAGACGGCCATCTTTGACCGTTTTGAGAGATTGGAATGTCAGGAGAAAGAAGGGGTTGAAGGGAGCGGGTTGGGCTTGGCGATTGTTAAATTGCTGGTTAGACTGCACGGTGGCCTTGTCTGGGTGGAAGACAATCCCGAAGGGGGAGCGATCTTTAAGGTTAAGCTGGCAAAAAGCCGGGCCGGGGGCCTCTGACCGCTTCGAAGCAAAAACAGCTTGACAACCCGGCTTAACTTGCGTTACAATGATCAAGCCCTAGTAGAGCGAAAGGAGGGTAGCGAGAAGCTTTCTACGTAAATGCGTCGGAAATGTTTTGCCTCGTCATTTCTTCTTTCGATATCTCCTCGGTGCGATAAACAAGATCTTTGAAAATCAGGCAATGAGATTGATGCGAGTCTTCGTATCTTTTTCTTTTGGTTTAGATAGATTATAAATGATAGAGCTGAATTAGACTCTTTATTGAGAGTTTGATCTTGGCTCAGGACGAACGCTGGCGGCGTGCCTAACACATGCAAGTTGAGCGAGGTTTCGAACCGAGCAGCAAACGGGTGAGTAACACGTAAGCAACCTACCTTTAAGACTGACACAACCTGGAGAAATCTGGGCTAATTTCAGATGTGACCCCGGTCTCGAATGTGACTGGGATTAAATCCCGCAAGGGGCTTAAAGATGGGCTTGCGTCCTATCAGCTAGTTGGCGGGGTAATGGCCCACCAAGGCAATGACGGGTAGCTGGTCTGAGAGGACGATCAGCCACAAGGGAACTGAGACACGGTCCCTACTCCTACGGGAGGCAG
>Ga0172379_10003578_pt1 | contig 24435 bp, 27 predicted proteins | sample GrowelOW334metaG_FD_119756 | JGI IMG/M metagenome (GOLD analysis project Ga0172379, IMG submission 119756) | Groundwater microbial communities from an aquifer near a municipal landfill in Southern Ontario, Canada - Groundwater well OW334 metaG | ecosystem: Environmental > Aquatic > Deep...
AATTGCAAGATTATTGAATAGATACTCCTCCTCTCGCAACCATGGTCCCATCGTCTAGTGGTTAGGACGCTGGCCTCTCACGCCGGAAGCCGGGGTTCAACTCCCCGTGGGACTACCATAAATGAAAACAAGGGGTTACGGCTAACATCGTAGCCCCTTTTTCTTTTGCATTTTTTCATTCCCAACACTATTCCCAACAAAAAGTTCAGTTTTCTCTTCCCATATATTCTTCTCCAAAAATCCGCCTTGAAATAATCCATCGAATATCTATTGGAACAATCTCCGTTGTTTATAGCGAATGATTCAATACTCAGAAAAATTACTCTCTGCGTATGGTGGGACAGCCCACGCATCCAATTCCCAAAAGCAGGTCAGTGAATCTTTCTGAATTTAGAAAAACGGTATGCCGTATGTTAAAAACGGTATGCCGTTTATAGTCAAGCTATATTCTCAAACATTCATCTCCTCACCATAATACAAAATCATTAATTAAAAAAAATAAAATAATAAATCTATATGCTTATGCAAATAATAATTTATTTTCTGGCAAATCATTCAAACGGTAGGTGCCTTGCATTAACTATAGGAAAGAAAAACGGAGGGCAAGCAAATGAATGAGGGGGCCATGTACATAACAGAAAAGGAGGTCAGCGTCATTACCCAGAGAGCACTCTCGACCCTGCGCAATGACCGCTTCAAAGGGCGAGGGATAGCTTATTGCAAAATCGGCAGGTCGGTCCGGTATTCTCGAAGGGATGTTATCGATTTTATGGAGACCAGGAAAATCACGACATCATCAGAAAGATCAACAGGGATAGGGAGGCGGGGATGCATGGATAAAGAACAAGCAGAAAATAATTAAGGCGAATAGCTGTCTGAGGTCAGTGAAAGCAATATAAGGAAGGAGGGTTTAATATGGACATCTATGTGTTGATGGTTAATGACTTTATTCAATCTGCTCGAATGCGATCAGGCTATGGCATCTTCCAAGGGATTGAAATGGTGAGCAATATGGCGCGGATACTCAGCAAGAATGCGATCCGGGGGTTTGAACGATACGGAATAGTCCCTCAATTATTTTTTCAATGCTTACGGCAAATCGGCTTGATGGATTCGACAGCAGAGATCCCCAAAAAAGGAGTTAGTCTGAAGTGTGCAGTTGAAATTCTTAAAGCGGCTGGGCTACGGGAAAGATTATCGCGTGATGACTTTTTTGATCTCGGATTGCACATCCAGTCATGTTCACAGCAGCACCTGTGGGAAAAACTAGAAATCATGAAAAGGCAACCGAAGAAAATAAATTTTTTTGCTGGAAGAGGCCAACACACTAAAATGAAAGGAGGACTGCCTATGATCGCATACTAGATTGATCGGCAAATCGGCGAAAACGGATGAGCCATTCCTGGAAACGGGGGTGGCTTTTCTCGTTTCCGGGGACCTTAAACCATTAAACTTTATTATGGAGGAATTTAGTAATGTCTAAAAAATTAAACGGAAATGATCCAATAAGCAAAATAGATAACAATCCCAAGGAGGGAAAAGAGATGGATGAAAACAAAAAGGATATCTTGGCATTGACCATGGACGGTACGGCGATCAACGAGTTTAGGATCGTCGATAACACGAGCTATTCCCAAGAAATTATAGATGGCGCCCGGGCGCTGTACAATCTGGAAAAACTACAGGAATTGAAGGATCGGGAAGACCTCACGGAGTTCTACGCCGAAGGCAAGAAACAGCTCATTTCGCAGTGGCATGCCGTACAGGCACTGACTGTACACTCCGACATGTTTCTGGTCTTGCTCCAGGTCAACATTGGCGAAATTCTGAACGAAGTTGAACCGACTTTTAAGAAAAAAAGCCAATATACTAGCTGGTTGAAGAATAATTTTGAAAACAGGCACGTTCGTTACTTTCAGCAGGCAAAGCAGCTCGCTGACATAGGAGACTTCGCCAAGACGAACGCTCCTGCCGGAAAGAATCGAATATTGGTTCTGGATAGCATCCGGAAGGTGGAAAAGAAAAAGGAATGTGAAGACCTGTTCGATGATCATCCTTTTCCCGATATGACAGACGACGAGGACGGACACCTTTTAAAACAGCATATCGACGCGGTTATAACGTTTCATCGGTTTAAAAATGCGGGAATTGAATTTGCGACTTTCGATCAGGCTAAACTCATGGCGTCATTTAACAATGAGGCTATTGGCGTTAAGAGCTCGGACGATGTCTGTGATTGGTTGAAGCAGAATCCGGAGGAAGAGCGTGTAGAATTGCTCGATCGCTATATCCAAGATCAGATGAAATATCCATCCGATCACCCCTATACCCCGGTGCCAAAGGCAAGCCTCGATAAAGTCCTTGCCGACCTGATCAACTGTTACGGAACTGGGAATCTTGAAAATGATTCCTGGATCGCGAGACAGCGGGAACTTAACATCATGGAGTCTCTCCTGGCGGCTCAAAGCCTCATCGGTCAGTTAATTGAGCGGATGGGGACCGATTCCCCTGCGGCTGAAGTGATTATCGAAACCCTAGCAGCATAACATCATTGTGCCCGAGTCCCTCTCCCCGTCAAAAGGGGGAGGGATAGAGGTTAGAAAGGAGTACGAAAATGCTTATTTTTCATGCAGTAGAAAACCCGGGAATAATCCCGATTTTTTATGAGAAAACGGGAATAAGGCTGAATATCCTGCTCGCCTACAATAATATAAAGGGAAATTCATGGAAACTGACCAATTTGTATCGAGATCGGATAAATCTTTTGTATCTCGATTCCGGTGCATACAGCGTTTATACCGGCAAGTCTAGTATTGATGTTCATGGATATCTCGATTACCTGAAGCTCTACGGTCATAAATACGACGCCTGCTTTAACCTTGATGACCGTTTCGATGACCCTGACCACAATCTACAGAATCAGAATTGTCTTGAAAAGGGTCTAATCGGTAAGACCACGAGACCGATTCCGGTTATCCATGACAAAGGAAATCCCATCGGAGAGTTTGAAATGTACGTTGGGCTGGATCATCTGTACATCGCGATCGGTTCGAGCGGGTCACGTGCGCAAAAAGATCAGTTACTCGCACAGGCTAAAGCCAAATATCCCGATGTGAAGATCCATCTTTTTGGAGATTTAGACGGCTATCTCCTGAGAAAACATCGCCCATTTTCAGCAGATTCAGCAACATGGATGTATAAAGCCGGAAGAGGCGGGGGAATAATTTATTGGCGGCCAAGCGAAAACAAGGCTTACCAATTCAATGTCGGAAGTAGAGAAACCTTTAAAGGGAGTCCACATATCAAACTGTCTCCGTTATGGGAGGAGATAAGGGCGTTCATCCATGACACTTTCGGATATGAGGAGCGGGACCTCTTCAAATATGAAGTCCGCTGTATATTAAATTTTTACTTCTTCTGGCAACTAGAAAATTACCTTAACAGTCTGGATGGGAAATAGGAAAAGCGCACCCCGGTGCGGAAAATGAAATGAAGGAGAGCCCGTTTTTAAAAATGGGACGGGTCTCCTTCTTTTCAAAAACATCGAAAGGAAAATGATTATGAATCAAGAAGATAAAGAAAACAATGCCGTTGAGAATAACGGAGACAAAATCCCTAAATCGATCAAGAAGCCTTCTGTTCTGGAATATCTCGGTCCGGACTGGAAAGAATATTTCCTCAAACCTGAAACGATTGAAAAGATTTTTAAGACAGTTGTAAAGCTAAGAAGAATGCGAACCTTTGATAAGATGTATTCCTTAGGTAAAATAAATTATGAATTTGCTGAGATGGCCTCGATAACTCATTTAGGAACAAATCGGCAAAGAATTATTGTTCTGCTTAGGGATACAAAAAGTGGCTTGATTGATAAATGGTCAATTGACATCTCATCAACGATTCCTTTATGGGACCAAATTCTGCACGCCTTGTACTATGCAGATGATTGCACCGGAACTTTAATTTTGTATTTTGAGGATCTTTCGACTCGGGAGGGATCTAAACATGCAATTGCTGTCGAAAAAAAAGCAATGTCAAATGCTTTTGAAGACGTATTCTCATTTACTGAGAGCATATATGCGATTCAAGCAAGTATTGTGTCATGTGACAGAGGAAACACCATCGAAGTTGCTTTCGATAATTATCCTTGTTTAGGTTCGCGTAGTAGGAAAAGTATTCCTTCTCGCATAAGTTTTGAGGGTGATATTTGGGACAGTTATTATCGCAGCTTCAAGAATTCGGTATTTAAAGAAGATTACGACTCAAGGTTAGTTACAGACTCAAACAATCATCTAAGAAAACGCCCTTTTCTTGTGATGCCGGTATGGACAGAAGAAGGAATCTTCATGAGGCTCTATTCCGTGGATAAATTTTCAGAAATAACGTGCTTGAACAAGGATATAAAAGAAGAACTGTCAAAACGTTATCCTGAATGTGAAATGGAGGAGAAGAAAATTTCAGGGATAGCATATTGTATTGACATTCAGATTAACAATGCACCGATCACAGATTTTATTGAATCCCCAACAAGGGCAAAATTTAACTATGCGTCAGAGATCCACCAACAGCAAATGGCTCTGATAAAGCATGTGGAGGAGATTTTTCAAGACTACGTGCCAAAATCAAGCAGCTCTTTCATGGGATGGTTTTCGTGGCACTAAGATATTGAGGAGATTTTCAAAGACTACGTGCCTGAAACAGAATAAATAACGCCTGAGTTTATAACCAACAGGACCATGAACAAAGGGGCTCATCTCTCTTAACCGGGAATGAGCCCCTTTTTCGATGCAGCAGCATTAGAAACAAGCTCGTTTAATATTGCAGAACGTAGAGTAGAAAACGCACTGGGGTTCGTTTCTTAGATGTGAGGGGCTCTCTATCCGGGGAGATGCCCTTCTTTCTATTCATTCCAGTCATGAGAACCATACCGAATACTAACCTTCCGAAGTTTCGAGAACAAACAATTAGATAGTAATAAAATATTATTTCAAGGAGGAACCGCCATGAAGAAAAGAGTTTTTACACAGGGAGTAACCATTTTTACAACTACTGGAATGTACGAGGAAATGAAAAGGATCTCGGATGAGCAAGGGATAAGCCTCTCGCAGCTTTTTCGTGATCTGGTCAGTGATCATTTGGAATCAATAAAAACAGAAAAAATCCGTCGCCTAAAGGAGGAATAAAAAAGTGAATACCGAAAACGCTATTACCATTGATGAAGAAGAACTGAAGAATATTATTGACGATGTAGAACAGGTTATAAAAAAGGAGGAGCAGTCGCGCGTAATATCCATAACTGATCAGGCTGATAATTCAACTTCGAACAGTATTCATGATGCCCTGAAAGGCAATGAAGACGGAGATGCACGGCTCTTTATCGAACTCAATCAGGGGAAATATCTTTATTATCACAGCATAGACAAATGGTTTGTCTGGACTGGAAATTATTGGGAAGTGGATGGCATGGGCAAGATCTATGACGGTTTTGGTTCAGTTATCCAGAAATATGTAGAGGAAGCTGGTTGTCAGGCGCTTGCCAAAATTGAAGCTAGCAAGAATCAGAATGACACAGAAAAGAATAGAGCAGCAAGATTGGAGCATGATTTGTTGAAGCGTCTCCATGATATCCAAACCAGAGGACGGAAACAAAATATCCTTAAACAGGTTGCTGATGGAATAAAGTCAATAAGTATAACTGGTGATGTATGGGACACTGATCCATATCTCCTCGGATGCAGAAATGGCGTGATCGAATTGAAAACTGGCAAATTCAGACCAGGGCAGCCAGGAGATCTCATCAGGACCATTGCTCCAATAGACTGGCTTGGGATAGATACTCCGGCGCCTATGTGGGAGAAATTTCTAAGCGAGATATTTGAACAAAATGAGGCGGTTATAAAGTTTATGCAGCGTGTGTTTGGCTACGCAGTTGCGGGACTAACCCTGGAACATATCTTGATAATCCTACAGGGAGAGGATGGTCGAAATGGCAAGGGAACCATGTTGGAAACATTGAAATATGTTCTCGGGGAACTTGCGTGGCCAATAGGTGTTGAGATGCTTCTTCGTGATCCAAGGGGGAAGCTTAGTTCCGCTGCTTCTCCTGAATATGTGGCTCTCAAAGGGAAAAGAATTATATGGGCAAGTGAAGTTCGGCAAGGATTACCTCTCGGTTTGGCAAAGGTTAAGCTCCTGACAGGAGGAGACAGAATTGCTTGCAGGCCTCTCAATAAAGATCCCCTTGATTTTGCCCCAACACACACCGTATTTCTTCTCAGTAATCCCAAGCCCCAGATTCTGGAAGCAGACGATGAAGCGTTTTGGGATCGAGTCCATCTAATACCTTTCAATATCAGTTTTAAAGCTGAACCACATGGACCAAATGAAAAACTGCGTGACATCAATTTGCCTGAGAAATTACGAACGGAAGCTCCAGGCATTTTGGCTTGGCTCGTCAGGGGATTTCTTGAATGGCAGAGGATCGGCCTACAACCTCCTGATGTTATCAAGAAGGCTACATTGGAATATCGAATGGATGAAGATGTAGTAAAATCCTATTTTGATGAATGTATTAAGAAAGAGCAGGGAAAGGATATTAAAGCTTCAAATCTTCACGATGATTACATGTCATGGGCGATTGAAAATGACAAGACTTGCTTGAATATTACAGTTTTCGGTAAACGTGTTGCTAAAATCGTTAAGAAAGTCAGAAAAACTGATGGATATTACTATAAAGACATTCGATTTTTAACAAAAAAAGAGAAGGAAGAACAGGAAAAGTTGAAACATGGAGAAGAATCTCTCTAAAGCAAAGGAATGAAGGGAATGAATAGAATGTATGGTTATATCATTACTTATAGAATATTTAATAATAGATTTAATAATAATGATTTTTATGTATCAACCATTCATTCTATTCATTTATCAAGTATTAAGCAATGATATCCATTGTTTATGCTAACGAATGGTTATTTAGAACCATACATCCCATAAGTTATCCTTTCCATTGTAATCCATAAATCCAATTCAAAACTTAGATAAAAGTAAAGCATTCCATTGGAGGTATTCCCATGAATATTGTCGATCTGTTGAAAGAAGCAGGAATAGAAGTTACGAATAAATCTCCTTCATCCCATGGCTCAGATTATGAGTCTCCTTGCCCTGGTTGTGAAGGAACTAATAGATTCCAAGTATGGAACAACGACGGAGATAACCAAAACTTCTATTGTAAGAAATGCGGGAAGAAAGGTTTTATCATAGAGTATCTCGTCTGTTTCCATGGCATGAGTTATTCAGATGCCTGTGCCTATGCCGGCAAGAATCCTCAAAGCAAATCTTCAGTTAGAAATCGAAAGACAGGGAAATCAAAGGATGCCAGAAAACATAAATCCCCTTCATCATCCCCTTCAAGCCAATGGCAGTCCAAAGCTTCAGCCGTAGTTGAATCATCTGTAGATAGGATGTGGGAGGGCCTTTATGTAAATGTTCCATTGGGGATTACTGCCGATAGAGGCTTGAAGGAAAAAATAATTAAAAAGGCAAGACTGGGCTGGATACCTCAGAATTATTATCAAAACAGGGAGGACTGGGGACTGCCGCCAGAGATAAAAGAAGATGGAACTCCCAAGAAATTGATGATTCCGGCTGGTCTGGTTATTCCCAACTATATTGAAAATGGCATTGAGAGGATACGGATCAGACTTTTTAATCCCGAAGATAATCATCGCTATCACGTAGTTTCCGGATCATCAATGTCTCCTATGATCCTTCCCGGCAATATTGAGAGAATCATGGTGGTGGAAAGCGAACTTGATGCCTTGTTGATCCATCAGGAAGCAGGAGATCTGATCGAAGTCATTGCGATGGGTTCATCTGAGGTTAAGCCGGATTCAGTTTTACGTGAAAAGCTGGCCAAAGCAAAGGTGATCCTTGTATCTCTCGACAATGATGAAGCGGGCTCCAAAGCATCTTTATGGTGGAAAGAACAATTTTCAAATTCTCTCCGCTGGCCAGTGAGCAAAGGAAAGGATCATACGGAGGCATATCTGAATGGTGAAAACCTGCGGAAATGGGTAATGGCAGGAATTCTCAAATCAGGCATAGAGATAAAAGCGATTATATCCCAAACTCCTATGTCTATTGTTATCTCGAATGTCCCCGAGACATCAGAATCTTGTGTCATTATTCAAGATGCCAATACATTACAGAAGGTTCTCGCTGAATTTATGGCTGAATCATCCATTGGTCTGCATTGCGAAACGTCCGGGACAGATCCTTATACGGACAGAATTCAGCATATCATAATCACGGCAAAGGATAAACCGATGACAGTGATTGATTTTGCAGCCTTTGAAAGCAAAGCAGATGATTTGAAGCCATTCAGGGAATTGCTGAATTTGTCCTCCGAGAAAGTGATGTATGACGCCAAAACCAGCCTCAAATTCCTACGGACAGCGGGACTTTCTATTCGGGGCAGAATCTTTGATATTATGTTGGCTGCACAAATTGTTTCATCGGAAGTGCCGGGAGAAAAGAAAAAGAAGAAGGAGAAAAGATTTGCATTGGAGAATATTGCCCGTCAATATCTTGCAGAAAATGATCCGATTCCCCACATAGCATTCAATCCCGGCGATGATAAAATATCCAGACTTGTAAATCATGCCAAGGCCTTACTGCCCCTGAAAGAGATCTTTATTTTAGAACTCGATAAATCAGACCTCATGAATGTTGCCAGGTTGGAATTTGCCTGTATTGCCTCCGTTGCCGAAATGGAATTGAACGGCATGCTTCTCAATACAGATCGACTTCAGGAATTGCGTGGATCTTATGAATTGGAACTAGATCAATATGTCACAGCCGTAAAAGCTGAACTTGGACCGATAAACCTCAACAGCCCCGAGCAAATAATGGCCACTCTGAAAGCAAAGGGAGTCAACATACCAAACACAAAATCTGAAACTCTAATTGGCTTCTCGACACAATACCCTTTTATGAAGGCTCTTGTGGGTTATCGAAAAATATCCACCAGACTCCCAACCATCAAGAGTTTTATCAAGCATATTAACCCCGCCACCGGCAGAGTTCATCCCCATTATTCCCAGATAGGATCACCAACAGGCCGTTTTTCATGCTCGGAACCAAATGCCCAAGGAGTCCCTCATGAAAAAAGATTCAGATCATGTTTCATAGCGGCGCCAGGATGTAAACTTATCATCGGCGATTATTCCCAGATCGAGCTTCGGATTGTTGCCGAGATTAGCGATGACCAGCGAATGATTCAGGCATATAACAACAGGGCGGATCTTCACAAATTAACAGCATCATTTTTAGCCAATAAACCAATTGATCAGATAACAAAGGATGAAAGGAATTCAGCAAAAGCGGTCAACTTCGGATTGATATTTGGTATGGGCGCTGATGGATTGGCTGCCTCTGCACGAAACGACTATGGAGTGTATATGACAACGGAACAGGCATCAATATTCAAGGATAGGTTTTTTGCAGCTTATCAGGGTGTCTCCCGATGGCTTCAGAGTATCCAGCAAACCGATTCCCTTGAGGCAAGAACACTTTCAGGCAGGCGAAGATTATGGACGGAGCCACCCAAGATCACTGAAAGATTCAACACTCCAATTCAGGGCACATCAGCTGATATTACCAAAGCTGCCCTGGCTCTATTGATTAGAAAGATAAAGGTGATAAAGGCGAAGATCATCGGATGTGTCTATGACGAGGTCATTTTGGAAGTTCCCACAGACAAGGCAGATGAAGCAGCGGAGATATTAGAAAAAACCATGATTGAAGCGGGACAGATATATCTGAAAAAGATTCCCGTAGAAGTCGAAGTGGCCAAAGCCGATGATTGGTCGGGGAAATGATAGATACTGTGTCCTGGACATCAATATTCGTCTTCAATGCCTTTGGCGATTCCCACAGACACAAGGTCCAGGGCAAACTTCAGAAAACGGTTGAGATGGAAAGGATGACTTTCAAGTTTTTAAGAAATTCCTGCTTTATGCCGGGAAATGTTAAAAACTTTGAAACTTTGAAAACCATAAAGTTCATGGGATGGAAACGGTGGTCATAATGGGACAACAGCCACTTGAGCACTCCATAAGTCGCTTGGGAGTGAGATCTATGAATAGTCGGACTATTGGGGTGGCAGATGAAGTAATGGCTCCTGAAACGGTATTTGACGGTTATAAGTGGGAATGGGTTTTCAGGAAGCGCAGTATGCTGCGTATTTGAAATAAAACATGCAGAAAAATAACCTGGAACCAATATTCATCTGCGACATCCACCTGGGAAAACTGGTAAGGCTGCTTCGGTTACTTGGTTTTGACACAGTCTACAGAAATTACATGCAGCATAAAGAGATCATCAAGATTGCTAAGACAGATCAGTGCATCATCTTGGCCAGGGATCAGGGAATTCTCGGGAGCAGGTCCATAAATAGCTTCAGCCCAATGTTCCCAATGCCTGATGGGCAAATCCGGGAAGTGCTTATGGCATTCAATCTTAGGCAATGCATCACACCATTCTCATGGTGCATGGATTTTAATGGAGAGATCGGTTAAGTTGATAAAACTTTGATCAACTACCTAAACAAAATATTGACATTTTTCTATGAGTATGCATTGTTTATAGCTAGAGGGTACTGACCATGAGTGGAACTATGATCTTTATTATCCATTTATGAATATAATAAGGGAGTAGCGGTGTCTGATGTTTATGTAGTTCCTGAACACTGGAGCGATCTTGTCTGGTTAGAAACTCGCCAGGATTTTCTAAAAGTATTTTCTGAAGGACAGCCTGTCGTAAAGATTGATTTTTCTAGATGCTCGTGGATTGACCTTCATCCATTGATTGATGCACAACTTAACATAATAACATATTGCTTATTAGGAGGGAGAATTGAGCTCTGTTTTGTTTCTGCAAGCGCTACTAGAGGGCCGCGAAGGCTCATCCGATTCCTAATTGAGTCTGGTTTTTTTGCTTCACTTTTTTCTATTCATCAAGTGGAGGAAAATATTAAGTGTTTCATTTTAAATAAAAGCCTCTCTTTAAGAGATTTCCTAAAAGCACCGGATCTTAACTTTCTTCCTCCTCAAACCTTGGAACAAGAAATAATCGTACCATGCCTGTTTGTCGATTTAGACGTGAATGATATCACATCTCGGGATGATGTATTTAGATATTGTCAAAATCTTCGACAGGAATATGCTTCACGGGAAAGGTTGTATCAATTTCGATTATCTGAGCCCCTATTTCATGAAGCACGACTTTTTTTTAACACTATACTGCCTGAGCTTGTTGATAATGTTCGTCTACATAAAAAAAGATTCGGAGTACCTTGTCGATTCACATTTTTTATGCGTTTCCGAAGACGAGTCGATACACATCCATACACAGCGCGTCAAATGGCTGAACCTGACCAACAGAAAAGAAGCAAATTCGCCAAGGCTACAGAAGGATTTTGGGAGCATGATATTATCGAAGCTGTATTTTCTGACTGCGCATGCAGCATACAAGAGACATACATTAAATCGTGGCAAAAAACCGATCCGAAGAAGATTCCGCGAATAGCTGGCACCAGAGTAGATGGTCCTGATGGTGATTATCATATTTTAAGAACAATATTGGAAGAAAACAGGTCCTCACTTAATGAAGAAGAGCGCCATGAACATGGCTTACCACTTGTAGCCACGGGACTTCATTCTATTCGAAGATCAATTGAAGGGTCTAACTTCGCGTTTGCGGTACGTAGTGGTATTAGTTACGTATTATGCACGCCTCAAACAGAAGAAAAAGATAGTGATAATGACGTGGGGAAAATCAAAGTGAGAAGAGGAAATCGTCTTCCTGATATCACTCCTGGTGTGCACTACATTTTCAGGATTGCTTCACTAGCAGACCGTCCATTAATTGACTGGATAGATGGTATACCCGAAAAAGGCATCGAACATGATTCCCGCTGGTGGACAAATATATATCCGGACAGATTTAGTCGTGTTCATTTCGTGGATACCTATCTAATTCCCGATATAGCAATAACAAAAGATGTAATAGTATGCAGAGCGCACCACGGGTGTCCAAAACACGAATTAATCGATTTCATTAATAAGGGAATGCAGAAGGAAGTTAATATAATTCTGGCTGAAATGCCTGCTCCGATAGCACTTCGAATGTATCGATTATTACAACTATTAAGCGAAGCAAAAATTCAACTATGCATACCCATAATTACTAATAACATGAGAGTCCAAGTAGCAGGAGATGTTACATCCACAAATGCTTCAAAGAACTTTGCACTAAAATCCAAACTACATAAACGGTATTGGTGGAATGATCCCTCTTCACCAATACAAAATTTAAGGGAACTGTTTCTTTGTTCACGAGAATATGATTCACGGGTAATATGGGAGAAGATAAAAGAAATAAAGGGAGCATTTATTGAAGAACCTGTAAAATGGAGTAGAAGGTGGGTGTTAACAGGGGGATTTCTATCTTTTAATGCGATATATCGATCAAGAGCTATAAGAAAAATTTTCAGACGCAGAATGGTTTTACACGCACAGGCACTAAGAGCGAAAAGTATTCTTCCATCTACTGATGCATTGAGGCATCTTGCGACTGTGATCCAATCACAGAGTTATCTAGATGAAAAAGGACCTACGGTTATTATCGATGCTATATCAGCCACAGGATTAATACGAAATATAGCATTTTCGATGCTCCTTGAAAATGAAAAGGCTGTATTTTTGCCCGCATTTAACTATCCACAATCTCAAATTGAAGACAAGCAGGGGAAGAATAAAAAGCAACAGGGTATAGCTCTCCGTTTATTTGATTGGCTTCCATTAGAAAGATATAATGTCGAATGGGATATTGAGGGAAAGCCTCTAAATGTAAGACTTTGGCGAAAAGGCAATAGTGCTGAAGTTGCGGCCATGCCAAAAGATAGAATCGTCTATGTTAATAAACAAGGCCCAAAAGATGCGTATGCCATATGGCAGAGAGATGAGCTTATTAATATTGGACACTTTAGCTATGGCACTCACCATTGGTTTGTGGGAGCGAATCTTAAGCGCTTTGTGGTAGAAAGATCTTCGGATTCTCGTGAAATGTTCAAAGAAATGCTGGATACTATAGAACGTTGGAAACCTTCATGGATATTTTTCGTTTCCCATGAAACTACTGAGGCTCTTATTCAAAGTCTGTGGAGAGAAGCGGAACAAGGTAAACAACAGGTAATAACTGAGGATAATTCATGGTCCTTAGGCGATATTGCTGGATTTTCAGCTCTCATGACACCAGATTCAAAAGATGAGCTTATTGGGAATAAAATTGCAATTATATTAGATGATGCAACAGTTACAGGTAAAACAATTTTAAGTGGCAAGCATAAACTTAGGAAACTCGGGTTTAAAGTTATTCACAGTATGGTGATTATTGATAGGCAAGATCCTGATATATTTCTAAAATCTACATTTGCTGATCGTGAAGAACATTTTTCGTGGTGGGGCTTATTCGTCCCCGAAATCGGTACGGCTAGGTCTTGCAAAATCTGCCAAGGAATTAGAATACTGCAAAAAATATCTGGTTCTACAGATTCTGGAACAGTAAAAGATACTCTCATGTCATGGTTAATGACGTGGAAGAATTCTGACAATTTACAAAGATATGAAAAGGCAATTCCTCGATTTGAGTACAACGAACCTCTCAAAAAGAGATTGGGTGACCTCAAAATTCGAAATATAAAGATCTATTTCTCTGAGGCAGCATGTGTTTGGTCTCTAGAAATTTCTAAACGGTTGGAATGGTATTCTTTTTTGGCTGAAGATGATACTCATAAATTAGGAGATGCACTCACGGAGAGCATGGCAGGAGTACTTCTCCATTATTGGGATAATTTGAATGACACCCATAAAAGAGCCCTAACCGTGAAACTTATTGATAGAATGTGGAATGATTATAGAGTGAATGCGCGAAGCTTAGTGGCTGTGTGTTTATCATCCCTTAGTGAAAGGGAACTCGAGACTGTTTTAAAATTATTATATAGGAATGTGGCTGAGAAGGGTATAGCTAGTATTGATGTGGCTGTATTTATATATGCGGTATTATGTATTGTTATGATGGATAAGAGTAATCGAATTGAGTGGCTTAGATCTTTACAAGAACTTTTAAAAAAACAAAAAGAGAATTTAAGAGCTGAAGAATATAGAAGAACCATATCTTTTTTACAGGCTATAGAAACTACGCAGTTATCAGAGATCAAGGGGTGGGATGTTCTCTTATCATTTGGTTTGCCTGGACGGAGCTCAGACCACGAAAATATATTTAGTGTATTTTACAGATTGAAAAAGATAGAAAAGCCGGCAGTACAGCAAAGGGCGGACATATACTTGCTGAAGATTTTCTTGGAACCAATTGAAAGATGCTTGAATCAGCAGAAAGCAATGTTTGAAGGTGTTGGACTGTCAGACGCTTTGGAAGCATCAATTAGGAATTTTAAGAGCTTCTGCAAAGATAAATCGAAGGTGCTTGATCGAGATAGCCTGATAACAGTCATTGATGATCTAAATACAGTTTTAAATATAGGAAGCAAGGACTATCCTAGTGCTAGAACGGCTATTAATGCGGAATATCTACACTATTTACCTTATGTTGTAAGAGAACAAATAAAGATAGCAGAACGAAAAGGTAGTATGGGCTCATATAATTTGTCTGAGGAGGATTTCCTGTTTGAAGGGCCTTCCTTACTTGTGAATGAAAAAGAGCTAATGGATAGATCAAACATACCCCCTCCAAAACTAGCATTGCTTCTGACTTCCCTTCATTCAGAAACAGTGGTTATGTCTGCTATGTTGCCTCTCACGTCAGCAATTCGGGATTGTTTATTTGATGTAAAGCACCCAAAAAAGAGGGGCCTTGGTCTGGATGGTAGAAATACCCCTCCATACATGAAAATATCATTCAAGACAGAATCTATTTCAACAAGATTTGATGGGCATCAGGCTATGGGCATTATATTTGAAAATAGAGCCGAAAAAGATCAGATTGAAGATGCCGCAGGCACGTCTTGGCATACTATTCAAGATTCTATGCAAAAGGCAGATGCAATTGCTGAGTCTGAACTAGTTGAAGGAGTTGTGACGAGGAAATTGTGGTTCCGAGCGTTCGGAAAAAGAAACCGGAGGTGAGACATGAGTAATGCCACATCACGAACAAAAAGAGCAATAATTTGTGATGACCAAGAGGACCACTATGAAGACGTGAAGAAATACCTAACCGAAGAAGGTTATGAATGTCATGAACGAGTAGAGAATGAAGCAGGTATACGTTTTGCACTTGAAAAGGCAAGAAAGGAAAGAAGATGGTTTGATGTAATACTTATTGATATGGATTTAAGCGCAGCTGATCAAGGTGAAACTGGGGAATCAATCTACAATAGCTTATCCAAGGAATATCCTAATGAAACTTACATCATATACACAACATTGGATGCAGACAAATTTAGAGCAGCCATAAGTAGAATGGCATCGAAAGCCGTTAGCTTTGTCCTATTGGACAGAAGAATTATAAGGTTTCAGCTTTATTTGTGTTTGCCTCGTACTGATCCACGAACGGTCTTTCTAGTTCATGGCAGAGATAATAATAAAGCTAATGCTTTAAAAAATGTCATGAATGAAGGTTTTGGTCTCGAAGTTCTGCCTTTTGAGTCAACTCATGCATTAACAAATGAGCCTAGAAAGTATATATATGAACTAGTTCTTGCGGGGATACAAAATACACATGTAACAATTGTTTTATTTAGTGATGATGAAGAAGTTGAGTTACGTAACCAATTTGTTGAGGAGGGAGATTTCGAGAAAGTACGATCAAATGCAAATGATAAAAGACGGCAATCAAGAGGAAACGTGTTAATTGAAGCGGGATATGCATTTGGCATAAGACCTAATCGTACAATATTTTTGAAATGGTCTGATCCAATCGCACATTTTGACTTGCCTACTGATTTTGCTGGCTCACATTACTTACAATATGACAATTCACCGGAAGCTAGAGAAAAATTGAAAGATAGACTAATTAATTGTCGATGCCATGTTACCACAAGTAGAAATTGGAAAAATATTTAGGAGGGTGTCAGATAATTTGTGTAAATGATTTTTCTTGTTGTACATCAGGGCATCCTGTCGCTATAGAGAATGGCAAACTGGTTTATTGCTTTGCCCCAATTTCTGGCGGACATTGTCCATCTTTTTCTAAAGTTCTTCTCAACCTCGCCCTTTAATATTTTATAGGCATTTTTCTCCCTCATGTCCATAAATATTTACAACTTTCAAATAAAAATGATGCCCCTTCCCAAGTAGCGGACTGACATCCCCAGTCCTTCACTCAAGGCCATTTTTCGGCCTTAGTTCCATACTCGCCTAATCCCCTCAATATCGTCACCACTGACCTTGGTCCGTTCTAAGAACATAATAATGATCAAATAAAATTTAGGATTAGATCAGAATCAGAGAGGAGGTGACGTTATGAAGAAGAAAATTCTTACCAGGCCAGTCTGTGTAATGCTCTCCCAAGAGATGTATAAGCAGTTATCGGAGATCACAGATCAGCAGGAGATCAGCGTATCGGATTATATCAGGTTCGCAATTCAGGAAAAAATGGCAACAGAAAATCAAATAAAAAGGAGAATTGAAAAATGAATACAGAAAAAGATTCAAAGAAACGGTTTTATCGAAATGAGAAAGATTACATGAATAGCTATCACTGGAATTACATGGTTTTGGAACTGGCTGACTTTATTGAAAACAAATTGAAAGCCGCTACAACCACAACCGCTCAAGATGGTACCAATAATAAATGGGGATATTTCATGGAATTTTGTTCTGACAGAGGCCTCAATAGGCGAGTATTTAGGAAAATGATAGAATATTCAGTAGGTCAGGCATTTGATTCAGAGGCAGATTTGATCAATCACGAGCAATTCAGGTCATTGAAAAATGTTGAATATAAGGTGGCGCCTTCTACAGCAAATGATGATTGTAAGAATACAACCCCCGCCAAAAATCAGCAGGTTCCAATGGCGAATACAAACGTCCGTTTCGACGTGCTAGACGACATGTTTTAGCTGATAAGGAGGAATAACCCATGAGAAAAAGAACTCTACATACCTCGGTAAATTTACTGATACAGCCGGGACTATACCAACGTCTTAAAATGGCAGCAACGTTGAAAAAGACCAGCATGTCCAAACTTATTCGAGAAGGCATCAAGCTCAGGCTGGACCAGATCGACAAACAAAACAATGTAATCCAATTGAAGGAGGACCAAGATCATGAATGCACCCATAACGAAGAGACCAGATAATAAAGGTAAGGCAAAGCCTGTTACCTCTAAACCTATTGCGACCAAGCCTGGCGCCGATCAGGAAAAAGCAATAAGTCAACTCAAGCAGGAAATCAGAAACCTGGCCAAGGCAGTCATAGATATGCAGCAGAAGCCAGAGACTCAAGCGATCATTGTCGAAATACCAAAAGCACTGTTTATCAGACTCAATGCGTATCTGGCAGATTGGCTATTCGTCACAGGCAATAGCTTGAGTCTATCAGAATATGTCACTGGGGCGGTTGATGTTTGTTTAGGTTGCGATGAAGAGGAGCTTCGGCCAGAAAAGGAAAAAAAGCTGGCTGAATTGGAGAAGAATAAACAGGAAAAGATTCAAGAGTAGAACCACATATCAGAAGCAGTGTTTATAGGCCGCTTGGAAATCTAATAATCCTGGCGGCCTTGCTTTTATAAGGAGGAATTTTAAGATGATGACAAATAATTTGCAGGAAATGATTCAACCAAAACGCAATAACGATTTTGAGTATGTAGATTTTGATCCTTATGACACCATGCCGGACAAGAAAGATGACCTGGCCACCGAGATAATCGCTTCGGAAGCATCCATTCTCCCGATAAAGATGCCGGAAATCCCGGATAGCAATTATCAGCCGGAAACTGAAGAAGCACTGATTGATTATGTCGTGAGCCAGAATAACAAATTAGAAGTGGCCACCATCTTTGTCAAATGGAAGATAGGTCGGAGCATAAAATCTTTCTATCAAGGGAAATATGGCGCTCATGAGTTAGATAAAATTTCAGAGGCAACTGGGATAACCAAGGACAATCTGAACAAGATGATCAAATTTGCGGGTCAATACAACCAAGAGCAGCTCAACGCATTGATTAAAGGAAGTTTTGCAATCTCATGGAATGGCATAGCACAGAATCTGGCCATTAAGCCGGAGAAACTGATCGAGGTCTACGAGAAAGCAGGTAACATAAATGAATTTAATCGGGAGTTGATTAAATCTAAAGATCCTGGGGAAACGCGTGGCAAAGTCAAACCGCCTAAGAGCATTGAAGCGCCGGCATTGGATGTTGAACAGCCTGAGCAACCAGAGGCAGTTTCAACAGAGATCACAGTAGCCCTAATTCCAGAGAAGGTTGCTGAGAAACCGATTATTGATTGTGCTGAGATTATTACAGATGAACCGTCCTTGCCGACAGAAAATGACGAAAGTCAGGAATCTGATATTGAGAAGACCAGGCAAGATCTGGAGCAGTGTTCAAAAGATCTGGAATATTTTAAATTTCAAAATGAGGGTCTGTGGAAAGAACTTGCGAATACAAAGCAGAAATTCTCTGAATTATACCGCGCTATTGATGAACACCTCAGAAAGATTGAGGAAAAAGACATAATCATTAGAAAATACAGGGAACGTTTCAAGCGGTTACGATACATGATTGAAGATGGTTATAGTGCTGATGAAATTATTGAGCTGCTGGCGGCCGTGGAGTAGGATTATTGCTGGATAGATATCCCTCTCAGAGGTAGGTATTGATCTGGGAGGGGTCTATTTCATATTACGGGATTCATTTTTGACTGGTGATCCGTGCCGGAAGATACGATCCTATGATTAACTGCTATAGATAATACCGAAGCATCTGGCCAGCTTTTTCACTGTACCGAAATATTTTGTATATTTTATAATAAATTATCAATATGCATCCATTATTTTCTTTTTTAGATTATCATATTCATCTTTGGTCAGCTTACCTTTTTTTTGTAACTTGTCTAATTCCTTGAGTCTTTTTGTTAGACTCATATTTGTATCTTTATTCGAGATTTTATCAATGATCTTTTGAGTTGTCGCGCCGAACAGCGCGAAACTCAACTCTGTTGCCATTTTTTGCACAGCCTTATTTTTTGCTAAATTTTTACAAACATCCAACAGACTTTTCCCGACTTGGGCTATCATATCAATCCTCCTTAAAAATATAGGTAGTTGTACCATTTCCCGTGTTTACCTTTTTCAGGATGGCTCTTCTACACCCTCTAAGAGCAAGATCAACATTAAATGCCTCTTCAGAAGGAAACGAATAGCCGAACACGTATTTTCTATATTGGGGTATCATGCTTGGAAGAGTATAAGTTTTCCCCATCTTTTTAAGATAATCAGGAAGCTGTCCACGAATGATAATTTCATGTCCGCCGATCTCTCGGGAAAGCAATTTCAATGCTTCTCTTTTTGCCATATCAAGACGGACCGACTTAAATTCATCGCTATCGCCATTCTGAATTTGTCTCCAGCTCTGTGTTTTTGGCCCTTCTTTAGGCGACTTAATTTCACCAATAACAATCATGTCCTCTTTAAGCGCTACATAATCAGGTTTACTCGCATGAGCACGTCCGATACCCCGTATACTGTCCTCGCCATAATATTGGTAACCTTCATTCTTCAGCGCTTCTTCCACTTTCTTATAAAATTCTTTTTTGCCTTCCATCACTACGATGCTCCCAAAAGATTATTTTTAATGGATCAATCCATCCCACAGGGGGATTCAGGTTTTTTGATCTGAACAGGGCATGCCAAAAAGATTCCTTTTTTGCTTGGGCATAAACGTAGGGACCATATTTCTCGTAGATTTCCAAAGGTATGTGAATAGCTCTTTTTTTACCCATCGAGGAAAGAAGTCTATCAAGGAGGTTTTCTTCAGGAATCTTAATGGTCATAGGGGTTACCAAGTTATATGTTCATAAGAAAAAAAGAACCCTTAATTGCGAAATACATCCCTTACATAGAATATGTCAAGATGATTCTGTGCATTGGATTGTTTTTAACCTCCTGATTTTCTGTCAATATGTTTAGAGATAAAAGGGAGGTCTATTGTGGATACAAAACAGATGATTGGTACTCGCATTGCTGAAATAAGATCACAGAAAGGCATGACACAGGAACATTTGGCTGGTGAAATGGGCATCAGCTCCAAATATCTGAGCAGCATTGAGCGAGGAAAGGAAAATCCAACTCTAAAAACTCTCATCATCCTATCTGAATCCTTGAAAGTTGATCTTGGGGAAATCTTCAGCTTCGTACAGATTGAAGATGCATCAAAAAGAAAGTCCATGGTCCTATCCCTCATAAACAATGCAGATGACGATCAATTAAGGCTTGCCTTCAATGTCCTCTCTGCCCTGATTCAAAAATAATAACGAAAGAAATTGAGGCATTCTACTTCATCTAATAATTAATGCGCGGATGTTCCCCACATTTTGTCTTCCCTCTATACCGAAACCATAGTCCCACCAGTATTCCCGTCAATAAAAGGGCCACTCCATTTCCGAATATGAACACAACATCCTTCACATGCAGCGCATAGAGCAGGATCAAGGTCATCCCGATCATCAGAATGGCAAGATAAGAACCACTAAGACCATCGGCACACTTTGTCCTATATGTCTTGATGATCTGGGGAACGGAACTGGCACACATGATCATTGAGCCAGCCGTCCCCATCATTTCAAAGATATGGCCAGTGTCCATAGTCATTCCGTTTTACGTCTCATGTATGCTGCTTGTTGTACTTTTGATAATGGCGTTCCATATAGGACAGGAACCCCGGCGCTCTTAATAATCGGTATTATCAAGGTAGCCTTATTACCCGTGGGTTCTTTTACAGGATCATTCAACAACGCTTCCTTGGTGATAATTCTGCCGCTATACCAATGCTTGTCATGTTCAAGTCTTAAGACATGGTCTGTCGTGAACTTCTCATTTGCCCATTCGAGAAAATTCTCGAAAGTGTGCACTATCACCAATTCCTTCGGTGTTTTGTAATAGGTGGGCGGATCACAGAAACCACAGTAATACTTCCGGTTCCTTCCGCGTCTTACTGTGCATTCAAGATCATGGATAAAATCTATGATGCCTCGTTCGTAGTAAGCGGCTATCTCAAGGGTGAGACCTTCAGATATCCAACACTGGATCTCCGGAGCGACATTCTCAAAATAAAGATCCACATGCTTATATTCCCCGCTCTTGTAGTGGCGAATCCTGCATTTTTGGTTAAAGCGGTGCTTGTTTTCCGCAAACCACTCTTTGAATATTTCGCAGATACTGAAATCCCTTTCTTTTCTTTTAGTCATTATGTAACCTCTTGTTCATCCTCATTAATTGTTGTCTCTGTCTGTGCCTCTTTCCATTCCTGGTATCTCAGAAGATCCTGTTCGATCATCGCCAGACATAGAGCGATTACTATGGCATCATCGAGCAGACCGATAACCGGGATAAAGTCAGGGATCAGATCAATGGGACTAAGGACATAAAGCAGCGTAAAGACAACCGCAGCAATGACCCACCAGGGGATATCCCGATAAGCGCCTGACCAGTAATCTTTCACCATAGAGATCAATAGCGCCACGTCTTTCAGGAATCTCTGCAAGGGGCCGCTTTTGACGACCTTCTCCGTTATCTCGTTTGCTTTATCCAGGACCTTCTTTACATCCTCAGAATTGACAGTAGCCGATCCCTTTCTGATGAAATCCGTATCAATGCTGCCTAAAACATTCTTTACGTCCATCGTCTTTCTCCTTTCCATGCTGCAAAATCATTTGGTTAAAATAAAAAACCCCCAGGAAATGATTGACACCACTTCGAGGAGGCTTATGTCTTAAATTAAAAAGGCCTCCATGAGCAGTAACGACAACTCAGGAGACCAACTTTTCCAGATCTCTTAGGGCCTGTCCGTCTCTATCGGAGAGATAGATTCACAAGCAAGATTTGCGAATATTATAATGACGCTGATCGAAGATGTCAAATGGAAAATTGCTCTATTTTTGAGGAGCAATGCCGTTCTTTTCATTCAATCAACCTCTCAGGGCGATATAAACTAACAGATAATGGAATACACCTCCGAGGAGCACGAAGAGATGAAAAATTTCGTGGAAACCAAACCCTAACTCCACAGTGGGTTTTTTCATCGCATAAAATATTGCCCCAACAGTGTAAGATATTCCTCCGGCAAAAAGATAAAATATGGCAATAGGGGGCATGGTTGTTAAAAACTCTTTGATGGCCACAATCCCAATCCATCCCATGAGTATGTAGATGATGGTAGAAAAATAGCGGGTGCCATGGAGATAGAAGAATTTCAAAAACATCCCGGCAGCAACCAGCACCCACTGGATCATTATAATCGACCATTTCCACGACCCCGAAAGATATACATAACAAACAGGTGTATAAGTGCCGGCGATCATGAAAAATATGGCAGAATGGTCCAGTTTTCGCCAAATAGATATTTCATCCTCATTTTGTTTTAACGCATGATATAAAGAACTGGCTGAAAAGAGCAGGATTGCCGAAAAACCGTACACAGTAGAAACTACAACGTGAGCTACCGACGTTCGAGCCACATAGATTAAATAGACAGTACCGGCAATTGCCGCAAATACCCCTACCAGATGGGAATAAAACGATATTTTCTCCTCAGACCGGATCAAAAGGCCACCCACTTTTTGAAATCATGAATCTTTTCGGAAATTGGCTAAAGGTGAAGAGGAAGCTGTCAATATCGATCCTGACATTTTTCTGCGATGCAAAGGCTTTTTAAATTCACCTTCAGCTCAACATTACGACAACGGACACATACTAACGAATTCTACCAGTTGTTTCTCGTCCAAGCCGACTCCCAACAGTCCATCCAATCTTTTTGAAATGGCTCCTCTTTCAAAGAAAAGCACGGTCGGATAGACTTTCACTGAATATTGATCCGCTATCTTTTCCTCATCGTCCTGCACGATGATAAAGTTTTGCCCTTTCCCTTCGGCATGCTTTTTAAATATCGGCAGGAACCTTACACAAAAAGGGCACCAAGAGGCATAAAAAAGGGCGATGACATGATCTTTATCCTTCAATATTTCAAGTAGATCATGATTGTTATTGACCAAAGCATATGTAACGTTTGCACTCATTAGGCATCCACCTCATCCATCCACCCGCTTCTTCAAATCCCTGCCAACCTTGAAAAAGGGCAATCTCTTCATTTTCACCTGCACAACCGTTCCTGTCTTGGGATTCCTGCCCTTGTATGCTTCATATTCCCTTACGACAAAACTCCCGAATCCCCTGATTTCAATCCTGCCTCCATTCTTTAGTTCATTCACAAACCCTTTAAACATCAATTTAACAATGTCCACGGCCTGTTTTTCCGTCAGCTTTTCTTTATTTGCCAGCGCTTCGATCAGATCTGATTTATTCATGCGTTAAACCCCTTCATTTTCATTATAAACGCGGCAAGTATATATATTAATTCATAGAAAGACAAACAATTTATCACGAAAGGAGGGATAATTTCAGACCATCTTCAGCCGTATTCAAACCAATGTTTTTCAAAACCATGTCAAGAAAGGAGAACCAACATGATAAATAATTGCACCCTGACAGGGAACCTTGGCGCCGATCCCGAAGTTTTCTACAATCCTGAGGGCACTCCCGTCACCTCATTCAACATTGCTTTTCAATCCTCCAAGAAAAAGACCGGCTGGATCAAGGTAGTCTGTTTCCAGAAGCTGGCGGAGATCGCTTCAATCTATCTCCATAAAGGGGCCAGAATTGCTGTTGTCGGATATCTCGACCAGCACAAATGGACCACAGATGATGGGCAGAACCGCAGCAGTTTTCAGATTATCGCCAACAACATCGAATTCATCAAAACCGATGGTCGTGGATTTAAAGACGGCGAAGCACCCGAGGAGGGAGTCCCCTTCTAACCTATCTGATCTCCAAGGAGGACAACGCATGATAAATAAAGGCACCATCAAACTGATCCTGAAGGCGTTGGAAATATTGGCCAGCGTCTTTGTGATTTTCAAAACAGATAAAGGAGGTAAAAAAGATGACAACCACAGAAGCTCAGAAAAGAAGTGAGCGCTCTCAGGGCCTGAAAGTCTGGCAAGTGGATGATACGTGGTTCTACGTTGAATCCGAGGATGGAAAGATCGCCTATAAATGCTGTTTTTCGGATCTGGGAGACTCTTGTAACTGTGGCGATTTCGCTCAAAAAGCTAAAAATGATCCGAATTTCAAATGTAAGCATATC
>Ga0172379_10003579_pt1 | contig 24434 bp, 29 predicted proteins | sample GrowelOW334metaG_FD_119756 | JGI IMG/M metagenome (GOLD analysis project Ga0172379, IMG submission 119756) | Groundwater microbial communities from an aquifer near a municipal landfill in Southern Ontario, Canada - Groundwater well OW334 metaG | ecosystem: Environmental > Aquatic > Deep...
TCAGTTAAATTCATAATATATTTAACTTTAAAACCGTTATATTTTAAAACTCTAAGTAATATATCGGCTGAAGTATATGTTCTAAAATTTCCAATACTAGTAAAATGATAAACAGTTGGACCACAAGTATACATCTTCACCTCTGTTGGATTAATTGGAGTAAATAATTCCTTTTTTCTAGTTAAAGAATTATAAATTAAAAATCCTGGCATATAAGTATTGTAGCAAATTTTAAGTCGAAGACTGAATAGGGTTCTCCACTCTAGTAGTTTGTTTCTCGGCTGCTTGTTTTTGACCAAATACTCCAAGTCTTCTACCTTTTTTAGAAACAGGCTCTACCAAACCAGAATTTTGATTTAGAGATTGTATCTTTTTATTTTTAACTACTTCAACTTGTGCTTTTAATACCTCTCTTTGTTCAAGGGTAAGTTCACTAAATTCTTCAACTGAAACATCAATTCCATTTTGTATTTTTTGCATTATTTCATTAAAAAGCTTTTGACGTCTTATATCTTTAAGTTCTGTCTCTAAAGCTTCTAAATGTCTGCCATCTTGTTCAGAGATTTTTGCTTTATACTGCTGTTCTTCATCTCTAGCAAAAGAATCACTTTCAGACACTTCGTTATTTTTTTTATTTTCTAAAAAATAATCTTCAGATCCTGTTATTTGATCTTTGGCTTTTTTAAGAATTTCTAACGGTTCATCTGAAATAACCCTGGCGGATTTTTTAATAGCTTGTTTAATTTGGGCAGTTGTATTCATATAATCTACATCTCTCTACGACCTTCTAAGGCCTGAGTTAATGTTACATCATCAGCATATTCTAAATCAGCTCCAGTAGGAATTCCCATGCCCAAGCGGGTTATTTTTATTTTTGAATTATTTTCTTTAAATTGCCTAACTAAATACATTGCAGTTGCTTCCCCTTCCATTGTTGGATTTGTCGCAATAATTACTTCTTTAATTTTATTTTTTACATCTTTAATTCTTTTAACCAAATCGTCTATATATATTTCATCTGGTCCAATATTTTCCAAAGGATTAATTGCCCCATGTAAACAATGATAAATTCCTTTAAATCTTCCACTTCTTTCAAAAGCTAAAATATCCAATGGTTGTTCTACTACTAAAAGTATCGATTTTTCTCTTAAATTATCAGAACAAATAGGACAAGGATCATTTTCTGCGACATTTTTGCATATGGTGCAAAGAACTGTGTCTTTTTTTAGTCTTTCTAAATTTTGACTGAATTCATCCAATTCTCTTTGAGGAACATGTAAAAGATAATAAGTTAATCTTTGTGCAGATTTTGGACCAACCCCAGGAAGTTTTTCAAAAGATTCAATTAACGAAGAAATAGCTTTAGCAATTTTCATAATTTTTAAGAAGTACCATTAACATGCCTTACTTTCCCATGTTTCCAAGAAGTCCAGAAAGTCCTCCACCCATTTCCATCATTTTTTTGGCTGCTTCTTTCTGTACCTTTTTCATGGCTTCATTTATAAGTTCAGCCAATTCTTTCATTTCTTCCCCATCTTTTTTAATATATCTAATCTTTTGATCCCCAGTAACCGAAACACTTAAACCATTTTTTTCAACAGTTTCTATAATTTTCTCAAGCTCTTTCTGCAAACTTTGAGCTTGTTGACGCATTTTGTTTAACTCTCCTAATTGTTTAAATTTGTCAAACATTAAATATCTCCTCTGCAACGTTTAGTATATTATCATCCTTACTCTCAGTCAATTGTATTTTTGCAGGAGGTTCTGTTAATAGACATTCAATTCTAATTGTCTTTTCAAAAATTTTTGTGGCAATATCTTCTAGTAATTTTTTGTTTTTCATTTCTTCTAATTTATCTTTGTGAAATTTATAATAAACACCTAGTTTTAATCTTTCTCCATCAAACCCAATTGGCTTAGAAGATCTTAAAAGTGCTTCAATTGAAGCATTTATTAATTTAACTTCAGCCAAAATTTTAGTCCAGTATTCAATGTTTACTTCAGGTAAGTTAAATTCAGAAGGAGCTGATTTTTCTATATTTGTATCACCAAATTTTATATCATCTTTTAAAACTTTAGTATTTTGTTTTTCCGTAATTTCATCTTTTTTATCATCATTTATGTCTTGATTCCCAATACCAACTTCCCCATCATCTCCAAACCATCTAATTATTGCAAGTTCTAAAGGTAATTCCTCAATTGGAGAAAGCTTAATATCTTCCTGAGATTTGATTATTAATTCAATTAGTTGAATTAGTTCTAATTTTGTAAATTTATATTCATTAGAACCTATTCCCGATAACGCTAAGAGTTCAGACCTCAATTTTTCTAAAATTGATTCAGTTATTAATTCAACACCTATTCCTTCTTTAATAGCACTTGATAGCTCATCAAGACATTTTTTTAAATCTTTTTTAATTAGTAATTCCAAAAAATTATCTACATTAAAACTCTTTATATTTTTTAATAAATTTTTATCAATACTAACCTGCTCTAGTATTTTTACAGCATCTCTAAATGACCCTTTGGACATTTTAGCAATAATCTTAAGATCCTCCTCTGAAATTTTGATTTTTTCTCCATCTACAACTCTTTTCAATGACCTAGATATTTCATCAGCAGTAGCTTTAGTAAAATGAATTAGAGTAGTTCTACTTTTTATTGTTTCAATTAATTTTTCAGGATTTGTTGTTGCCAAAATAAAGTAAACATGAGATGGTGGTTCTTCTAAAGTTTTTAAAAGTGCATTAGAAGCTTCTACTGTCAACATGTGTGCTTCGTCAATAATATAAATTTTAAATTTTGCTTTAGCAGGAGCTAGTTTAATAATATCTCTTAAAGCCCTAATATCGTCAATCCCTCTATTACTTGCAGCATCCATTTCAATCACATCAATATTTGTTCCATTAGTGATGGAAATGCATTGATCACATTTATTACATGGTGGATTTTTTGATTCACAATTTATAGCTTTAGCAAGTATTCTTGCTGCTGAGGTTTTTCCAGTTCCTTTAGGTCCTGCAAAAAGATACGCATGAGGAATCACACCTGATTTTAAAATATTAACTAAAGTATTTCTGACTGATAAAATATCTAAATCATCTAATTTTTGTGGTCTATATTTTAAATAAAAAGTCATTTTATAAAAACTTGTTTTAATTATTCTTCATGATGCTTTCCCAAAAGATGCATCCCACCATGTTCTACAAGTTCTAATACTTTTTCTTCAATCAATTTTCCTTCAATTCCTGCCTCTTTTACTGCAACTGGGAAACAAACCACAATTTCACCTAAGTTTATTCCAGTAATTGGAGGATTAACAAACCCTGTTACTTCAGATTCCACAAAAGTAAAAACATTATGTAACTTATTATCTTTATAATATTTTTTAGCAAGTTTTAACATTTTTACTTCATTTACCAAAAAAACATGAGCTGTAGCATCTGACACAATTCCCTGATCTTTGAAAAATTTTTGCAAAAAATTCCGAATTTTGACTCCACTAACAGGATAATTTAATTGTTTAGACACTTTTACTTTTATCATAATGTTAAAAACATTAACTTAATAATTTTTGCTTTACCATTTCAGCTAATGTAGAACCATCCACTCCTGGAGATTTGGATTTAACTAGTCCAATTACTTTACCCATATCTGAAATTGTACTTGCACCTAATTCTACAATTGCTAAATCTACCAATTTTATTATTTCTTCCTGGCTAATTTCGGGAGGCAAATATTCTTGTAAGATAGCTAATTCTTTTGTTTCCTGATCAATTCTTTCTTTTACACTTTCTTTGTCTGTTACTTTTTCATAAGCATCAATTGCTTCTTTTCTCTTTTTAGCTTCTTTTCTTACAACACTTAATTCTTCCTCATTGTTTAACTCGTGTTGTTTTGCAATTTTTTCATAATTAAAAGCAGATGAAAGCATACGCAAAGTTGAAAGGCGAATTACGTCTCTTGCCTTCATTGCCTCACCTATTTTTTGTGTTAGAGTGTTTGCAATCATATTTCTTTTAAATCACCCGACAATAAATGCCAGTGCAAGTGTTGTATAGTTTGGAACTTTCCACCATTGAATACTAATTTATACGCTAATTCAATTTTATTTTCCACAATGATTTTTTGTGCAGCTTTAACTATTTTTGAAAAATCGAAATCATCGTTAATTTCTAAAAAACTTGTAATATGTTTTTTAGGAACTATTAGTATGTGAGTTTTAGCTACAGGATTGATACTATCAAAAGCAACAATATCAGAATCTTCATATCTAATATTTTGGGTAGGAATTTCTTTACTTATAATCTTACAAAATACACAATCGTCATTCATTTTAATTTATTTATAACTTCATCCAAACTTAATATTTCAATATCCTTAGAATTTCTTAATTTAAATTCAATTTTACCTTTTGTCTTTTCTGAAACAACAAGTCTTACAGGAATTCCAATTAAATCCGAATCTGCAAATTTCTCTCCTGCTGGCACATTTCTATCATCCCAAAGCACATCAACACTGGCCTCTTTTAATTTTTCATATACTTCTTTAGCTTTTCCGCCTGTAAGTTCAATCAAATGAACATCAAATGGACTAATTTCTTTATTCCAAATTATTCCTTTTTCATCATGAGAAACTTCAACCCACGTTCCCATTACACGAGTGGATCCAATTCCGTAACTTCCAAACCAAAGGGGCTTCTTCTTTCCATCTTCATCAGTAAAATATGTTTTCATTCTCTCTGCATACCAAGTACCCAATGGGAAAATATTTCCTACCTCAATAGATTTAGCTACTTTATAATCATCTTTATTTCCTTCTAATATTTCTTCATTAATAGCCTCATCTTGATCATTTTTCCAATAAATTGTATCTTCACCTGCTTCAGAAAGTACCTGAAACTCATGTGTATATTTGTCTGTAAATACCCCACCTGAAGCTTTTGTAACTTTAAAAACATACCCAGTTTCACCATTAAAACCTAATCTCGTAAATATTTTGGAATAAGCTTTTTTAACTTTTTCATAATATTCCATTAGATTTTCTTCTGATGTATGAGCAGAATAAAGATCCTTCATCATAAATTCTCGCCCTCTTAATATTCCTGATTTTGCTCGCAATTCATTCCTAAATTTGGTTGAAAAATGATAAATTGAAATTGGTAAATCTTTATAACTTGTAACATTTTTGCGAATTAAATCCATTACTATTTCTTCATGGGTAAAAGAAAGAACAAATTCTTTTTTTCTTTTATCCGATAATTTATACATCACTTCATCCGCTTTATCCCACCTTCCTGTTTCATTCCAAATTTCTTTAGGATGAAGAAGTGGCATCAGCATTTCTTGACCACCAATTGCATTCATTTCTTCTCTAATTATGTTATTTATTTTAGAAACTACTCTCCACCCTAAAGGCAAAAGTGTCCAACTTCCTGCCATTAATTGATCAATAAATCCTGCTTTGACTAAAAGTTTGTGATTAACGCTTTCTGCATCTTTTGGAGCTTCTTTTCTTGTTTTTGGAAATAAAATTGATTGCTTCATTATTAGTTTATTTTATCATTGAATTTAGAAATCCTGAAATAGAGCCTGCCAAAATTAAACGTCTAATATCGTGGATTGTAATTGCTAAAATTAGACCTAAAAGAATAATCATACCAACAGTATGAATAACATTTTCAACTTTAGGAATAATTCTTTTTCCAATTATTTTTTCAATAAAAATAAATAAAAGCCTTCCACCATCAAGAGCTGGAAAAGGCAAAATATTAATAATTGCTAAATTAACTGAAATGATTCCCAAAAGATTAATTAAACTTAAAATTCCTTCTTTGGCAACTTCTGAAGTTACAGCAAAAACCCCTACCGGTCCTGAAACATCCTGAGGAACTTGTCCTTTGAATAAACTAGTAAAAATTGAACCTAAGCCCATTAAAACATTTTTACCCCAGAATATAGCCTCTTTAAATCCATAATATGCTCCATAAAAAGGTCTTTGCCAAATAGGGGCAAAATAAACTTCAGTATTTGTAACAGCGACACCTAATGGACCTTCCCCTTCCGGAGGACTTATTCTAGGAATTATTGTTACTTTTCTATTTTGTAATTGTAATATAACCTTTTTACCTTTTTTATCTTCAACCTTAGAAATAAATTCTGTAACACTAGTTACTTTTATACCATCGACAGCCAAAACCTTATCTCCTGGTAATATTTGTGCAATTTGTGCAGGAGACCCTGTAGCAATATCCAATATCTTAACTTCTTTAGTATCTCTTGGAATTCCGGTAAAAGAATAAACTATTGCAAAGGCAACAATTGCTAGAATGAAATTCATAATAACACCAGCTACAATTACTGCAACTTTAACCAATTTGGGTTTATTTAAAAATGCTCGTTTAGAATTGGTTACTTTATCATCTGTTAATTCACCATGAAGTCTTACAAAACCACCAAATGGAAGTAAATTAATTGAATAAATTGTTTCTCCTATTTTTTTACCAAAAATGCGGGGGGGTAAGCCAAATCCAAACTCTTCAACTAAAATCCCAAACTTTTTTGCTACTAAGAAATGTCCTAATTCATGAACTAAAACTAAAACAGAAAGAACTAATATAAAAATTAAGATTGATCCAATCATGTAGATAGTAGTATGTATTAAGAACGGATTGATTTCAAGAGAAAGAATACTTTAAATTTGCATTAAATCTTGTTTTTTTACTTCTCCTAAACTTTCAATTTTTCCTATAAATAAATCTGTTAATTCTTGAATTTTGTCTTCTGCATCTTTTTTCTCATCCTCAGTAATTATTTTGTCTTCAAAGTTTTTCTTGATTAAATGCATCTCATCGGCTCTAACTGATCGAATAAGTACTTTCCCATTTTCAAGTTTACTTGACAATATCTTTACATATTTTTCTCTATCTTCTGTTGTTAATGGAGGGAAAGATATCCTAATTATTTCTCCATCAATTGATGGATTCATCCCAATATTAGCTTCTAATATTCCTTTTCTAATATCCCCTATTATTGATTTATCCCAAGGTGAAATTACTAATGTTTGTGTATCAGGAGCTGAAATACTGGCAAGTTCAATAACTTTTAGAATCTGTGTTCCTCCGTATGCAGGACAATTAATATTTTCAACTAACGAAGGTGTTGCTCTACCTGTTCGAATGCCACTAATATCGCTAACTACTAAATCAACAACTCTTTGCATTTTTGAAGTTACTTGAGTTTCGTCCATTACTTTCCTAATTCTACACGCATAATCCTACCAAGTCTAATATTTTCACCCGTTTTAGCAATTACTTCTTTAATTAAATCTGAAATTTTTTTAGAAGGATCTTTAATAAACTCTTGTTTCTCAATACCCTCTTCTCCCATTGATGCAACTTGTAAAGCAATATCTTTCCCAAGATTTTCAAACAATTCATTTTTGGCTACAAAGTCAGTTTCAGAAAAAAGTTCAGCAATTGAAGCAACCTTTCCAGTATGATGTGTATAAGCAAAAACTTTTCCCTGATTAGTAACTCTACCTTCTCTCTTAGCTACTTTTTCAAAACCTTCTTTTTTTAATACATCAAGAGCTTTTTTTTCATCTCCTTTTACCTCTTCTAATACATTTTTAACACGCATAACTCCTGCACCTGTTTCTTCTCTTAATTTTTTAATAAGTGTTGCGTCAATTTTACTCATTTTTATTTTTTAATTACGGTTTTTTTAACTTTTTTAAGAGTTTTTTCTACAGTACTTGTTTTAACAACTATATTTTTTCCTTCAAGGATAGCTTCCTTGATATAACCCAAAACTAAGACTAAAGCTTTTGTAGCGTCATCATTCATTGGAATTGGATAATCAACCATATTAGGATCTGAATTGGTATCAACTATTCCTATTGTTGTTATACCTTTTCTATTGGCTTCCCTAATTGCGGTTATTTCTTTTCTGATATCAACAACAATCATAATATCTGGTTTATCTTTCAAATTAGTGATACCGCCAAAAAATCGCTCTAGTCTTGTTATTTCTCTTTCAATCAAAAGTCTTTCTTTTTTGGTATATTTTGCATAATAACCAGTTGAAAATTTAACTTTCATATCAGCTAATTTATCAAGTGATTTTTTGATTTGATTAAAATTAGTAATGGTTCCCCCTAACCATCTTTCAGACACTAATGAGATTCCAGTTTCTTTTGCAACCTCTAATGCCTTATCTTTAGCTTGTTTTTTAGTTGCTAAAAGTAAAATTGTTTTTCCTTCTTTTGAAGCTTTAGTAATTACATCAAGTGCAGCTTCTAAACTTTCTTTGGTTTTCACAAGATCAAAAACATGAACACCCTCTTGTTCACCAAATACAAATTCTTTTATTTTTGGATTCCAACGTCTAACCTGATGCCCAAAATGTGCACCTGATTCTAATAATTCTTCTAATGAAACTTTAACTGCCATATTAATTTATTTGTTTCCTTGTACTTCTACAGATTCGGAAGGTCCAGGAAACTTGAATCTGTATGCTTAAGTGATATTTTAATTTATGAATTACAAATTAGCAAGAGCTATCTACTTATTTATCTTTTTTAAGGATTCCTTGTTCACCTTAATATTTTCTAAAGCTGATTTACCTGAAGCATGAGCAAGATGAACCGCGGTCTTTGCATCAGATAATGCATTTTTATTTCCAATCTTACTAACCTTTACCGCCAGTATTTCTAACTCTTTAGTTACTTCTCTTACTTTCATAGGAACATTAATTGCATAATTTAGAGCTTTTATAATTTTTTCTTTATTTTTTAATTTGTAAGCCAAGACAACTTTGTCATATGCTTTTTTATCTTCATCTGCGAGTTTTGAAAGTTTATTTTTCATTTCAACTGCATCTTTTCTATATTTGATAATATCTTTTTGAACTTTTTCATAACCTATTCTTTCAATTGTTAAGTTACACACCATTTCAACCAAAGATGCTGCAAATGAAGCTGTTAGTGCTGAAACTACTCCACCACCTGGAGTTGGATTTTTACTTCCTAATTCTTTTTGAAACTTATTTATAGTTTGTTTATTTACGTAATTCATAATTTTTAAAAAATTATGCCTAACTTAACTACAACTAAATCTTACATGCAATTATCAGATTTTCAAGTAAACAGAAAATGGTAACTGGACCGACTCCCCCAGGGACAGGAGTAATAAATGATGCTTTTTTTAAAACTTTACTAAAATTGACATCTCCTTTTGGAGATCCCACATCCACAATGATTGCGTCATCTTTAACCATATCCTCACTTATTAAACCTTCTTCTCCTGTTGCTGAAATTAAAATATCACCCATTAATGTTTTTGATTTTAAATCATTTGTATTTTTCCCACATTCAATTACTTCGTAATTTTCTTCTTTTAATTTTTTAACTAAAGATTCCCCCACCATACCGGTTGCTCCTACTACACATATATTTTTAAATTGTTTTTTTGTTTTTTCTTTTGCTTCATCAATAATTTTAATAACAGCCTTTGAGGTAGGATGCAAAAATTGACTATCACTTTTTAACCCATCAATATCCTTTTTAGGATCTATTGTATTTAATATTTCCTCTTTAAAAATTTTTAAATTTTCTGGAAGAGGAAGCTGGACCATTATTCCACTAAAACAATTGTCTTCATTTAATGTTTTAATGAGAATTAATAAATCCTCTTTTTTAGTATTTTCTGGTAAATAATAGATATCAACTTGAATTCCAATTTTCTCTCCTGCTTTTTTTTTCAAATTAACATAAAGTTTACTAGCAGGATTATTTCCAACAATTATTGATGCTAGGTGTGGAAAAATACCATTAGCATTAAGATTTAATACTTCTTTTTTTAATATTTCTGCTTTTTTTAAAGCATAACTTTTTCCATCAAAAATAATTGCCATAATTAAAATTTTATATTAGGAATTTATTACAAAGACTTTTAACGTCTTTAGAAATATTTATCAAAAATTTATCTTTTGATATCTTTTCTCTAAAATTATTCATGAAAAGAATTCTTTCGTTTTTTTCAATTGGTAATTTTTCATTTTTAATGTGTTTAATGATACTAATTATCCAGCTAGAAATTAACTTCATTTCTTTTTCTTTCATACCTCTTGTGGTAACTCCTGGTGTTCCAAGTCTTATTCCTGATGGATAAAAAGGTGGAGCTACATCATTAGGAACAGAATTTCTATTAACTACTATTCCACCAACTTCCAAGGCTTCTGCTACCACGTTTCCCGATAAGCCAATTGGTCTTAAATCAATAACAATTAAGTGACACTGGGTTTTCCCAGTAACTATAGTTAATCCTCCCTTAGTCAATTCATTAGCTAAACTAATGGCATTTTTAACTATTTGTTTACCATATTCTTTAAATTCTTTTGACTCTGCTTCAATTAGGCATTGGGCAATTCCTGCAGTTGTATTATTATGAGGTCCTCCTTGAAGTCCTGGAAAAACAGCCCTATCAATTTTACTTGCAATTTCAGAATCTTTTTTAAGCCCTTTAGAAGTAACCATAATCATCGCTCCTCTAGGACCTCTTAACGTTTTATGAGTTGTTGTGGTTACAATATGTGCAAAAGGTACAGGACTTGTATAAACTCCAGCCAAAACAAGGCCTGAAACATGGGAAATATCTGCAACTAACCATGCTCCTATTGAATCGGCAATTTTCCCTAATTTTTTCCAATCTAAAATTAAAGGATATGCAGTTGTTCCAATAATCATTAAGTTTGGTTTTTCTTTTTTAGCTAATTTTTCTACCACTTTATAATCAATAACTCCGTCATCTTTTGTACCAAATTGAATAGATTTAAAAAATTTACCTGAAAAAGTTATATTGGGGTGTCCATGAGTTAAATGTCCTCCTGAAGAAAGTTTTAAACCCATTATTTTATCCCCTTCATTAAGTAGTGCAAATAAAACTGCAGAATTTGCAGGAGATCCTGAATATGGCTGTACATTTACATGAGGAACTTTAAAAAGTTTTTTTGCCTTTTCAATTGCTAAGTTTTCAATTTCATCAATAATCTTATTTCCTTGGTAATATCTTTTACCAGCATAGCCTTCAGAATATTTATTCATTAATATACTCCCAACAGCATTTCTTACTTCCTTTGAAGCATAATTTTCCGAAGGGATCATCATCAATGTATCTTGTTGTCTTTTCTCTTCTTCTTTAATTAATATGCTAACTTTATTCATCTAGACTATTTTATATCTTTTTAGAAGTTTTTGAGTAGTAATGTGAACTTCATCAATTGATTTTGAAGCATCAATATTTTTCCATATTCTACCTAGTTTTTTTCCTAAACTTTTATAACTTCTTCTTACCTTTTCATGAAATTCAATTTTTTTAATATCATACCTATCAGAGTCATTCCTACCTGATTTTCTTTTCATTCCAATTTTTGGATCTAAATCATAAAAAATTACTAAATTAGGTTTTAAGTTATCTGTTGCTATTTTGGCAACAGTTTCAATTGTTTTTTTAGATGCACCATTGGAACCTTGATATGCATAGGTTGAATACCAATATCTATCAAGAACAATATTTTTACCTTTCATTAATTTAGGAATAACCAAACCCCTAATTAAATTGGCTCGTGCCGCCATATAACCAAACATTGCAGCATATTCTTCTACTTCATAATCATGTAATCCTTGGACTGCGTCACGAACTTTTTCTCCATATTCAGTACTTCCTGGTTCTCTATAAAATTCCCAACCCTTTAGATCTTTTTTTAGAAGTTCAATTTGTGTAGTCTTTCCACAACCTACCCCACCTTCTATTACTAATAATTTACCTCTTTTCATATAACACTTTATATTTTACTATGCATATAAATGTCAACTACTAAAGTTAATGATAATGTAGATATTCAGTACCAATTACTTCTTAAAGACATACTAAAAAACGGTACCGTAAGTAAAGATAGAACAGGGACAGGAACTAAAAAAGTTTTTGGTAGAATGTTAAAATTTGACCTTTCTAAAGGATTTCCACTTTTAACCACAAAAGAAGTTTGGTTTAGAGGCGTTAAAGAAGAATTACTTTGGTTTATTAAAGGTGAGAGAAATTTAAGACCTTTAGTTACTAAGGGCGTAAATATTTGGAATGAGTGGCCTTTTCAAAAATATTTGGAGAATAATAAATTAACAAAAAAATATCCTAAATACTCCGAAAAATGGAATGCTAAATTAAATGATTTTATAGAAAAAATTAAAATAGATGAAAAATTTGCAAAAAAATGGGGAGATCTGGGACCAGTTTATGGTTATCAATGGAGACATTGGAAAGACAAAGATAGGAAAGAGATAGATCAACTAAAGAATGCGATAACTTTGATCAAAAAAAATCCTGACTCGAGAAGAATAATTGTAAATGCATGGAATGCAGCTAACATTGAAAACGTTGCACTTCCTCCATGTCATGTATTATTTCAATTTCAAGTTGTAGGACAAAAATTAAATTTAGTAATGTATCAAAGATCTGTTGATTCATTTCTAGGACTTCCTTTTAATATTGCTTCATACGCACTATTAACTGAAATAATTGCAAAAATTACAAATAAAGTAGCTGGTGAAGTAACAATGTTTTTAGCAGATACTCATCTATATTTAAATCATTTAAAACAGGCTAATGAACAAATTAAAAGAAAACCTAAAAGATTACCTAAACTTATACTGGCTAATTCCATTAAAAATATTGATCATATTAACTCTGATGCAATAACAATTGAGGGCTACAAACCACATCCTTCAATCAAAGCTGAAATATCAGTATGAGTAAAACTTAATATGAAAATATCAATAATAGTAGCCATATCTAAAAATAATGTAATAGGAGGCAAAGGAAAACTTCTTTGGCATATTTCAGAGGATTTGAAAAATTTTAGAAAGATAACATTAGGACATCATATTTTAATGGGACAAAAAACATATGAGTCAATAAAAAAACCATTACCTGGAAGGGTTAATATAATTCTTTCTGATGATAAAAAATTTAAGGCAAAAGGGTGTTTTGTATTTAATAACCTAAACGACGCTTTAAGTTTTGCAAAAAAGAGAAATGAGAAAGAATTAATAGTAATTGGCGGCGGAACAATTTATAAATTGATGTTACCTATGGTAACAAGAATCTACCTAACAAAAATTTATAAATCATTTGAAGGTGACGTAAAATTTCCAAAATTAAACTTATCAAGTTGGAAAGAAACATTTAATGAAAAACATTTAGACAATGATCCTCCATTTGAATTTAAAGTATTAATAAAGAAGAAGTAATAAATATTACTATCTATGATCTCCACTTCCTTGAAGCGTGTTTCTTTTTTTCCTTAATGAAAGCTTTTCTAAATTTTTCTTTGCAACATCTGAAAGTTTTAAATTAAGTTCTGTTGAAAGTTGGGCAACGTACCACATAATATCTCCCATTTCAAAAGATAATTCTTCTCTTTTTTCTTTAGTAATTATCAAATTATCATCTCTTATTATTTTTTTAATTTTGTTTGCAACTTCCCCCGCTTCACCCATTAAACCAATTGTCGGATATATAAAATTTTTGCCAATATTAGGATAGACTGCCGTCTTTTTACAAGAATTTTGGTACTTATCAAAATCATTAAATTTCATTAGTGTTTACTATACATTTTTTGTGTATACTTTTCCATTAATGATAATAGTTGGCATCACAGGAACCTTAGGAGCAGGCAAAGGAACAGTTGTTGACTATTTGGTTAATAAAAAGAACTTCAAACATTATTCTGTAAGAAATTATCTAATTGAAGAAATTAAAAAAAGAAATTTAGAAGTTAATCGTGACAATATGGTAATTGTTGCTAACGATTTAAGAAAAAGATTTGGATCAAATTATCTAGCTCAAGAACTTTACAAAGTTGCAAAAAAAGTAGGAGAAAATTCTATTATCGAAAGTTTGAGAACTCCTGATGAAATATTAAGTCTAAGAGACAAAGGAAATTTTATTCTTTTTGCTGTTGATGCTGATCAGAAAAAAAGATACAAACGGATAACTAAAAGGGCCAGTGAATCAGATAAAATAACTTTTGAGAAATTTAAAAAAGACGAAGAAAGAGAGATGCAATCTGATGATCCTACAAAACAAAATCTAAAAAAATGCATATTTATGGCTGACTTTAAATTTGATAATAATGGTACAATCAAAAAGTTATATGAAGAAGTTAAAAAAACAATTGAAAAAATCATCTGATTATATTCGTCCCAGTTGGGATGAATACTTTTTGGAAATAATGAATTCTGTTTCTAAAAGGGCAACCTGTGATAGAGGTAGGATGTCAGCAGTTTTTGTAAAAGACAAACAAATTTTAGTAACCGGCTATGTTGGTTCTCCAATTGGTCTTCCCCATTGTGATGAGGTGGGTCATCAAATGAAAAAAACCATCCATGAAGACGGAACTATAACTGACCATTGTGTTAGAACTGTTCACGCAGAACAAAATGCTATCTGCCAAGCTGCAAGAAGAGGTGTTTCTCTAGATGGATCAACTGTATACGTAAAAATGACTCCATGTAGAATTTGTGCAATGCTTCTTATTAATACAGGAATTAAAAGAATTGTTTCAGAAAGAAAATATCATGCAGGAAAAGAATCAGAGGCAATGTTTAAAAAATGTGGAATAAAACTTGAATATATATTTAAGGATGAAGTAGTTAAATATAAAAATCAAAAAGGTTAATTTTTTTCTTCAATAGGTTTTTTCCAACTAGCAAATTTACAATCTGGATATCTACTGCATCCAAAAAAATTTCCCTTTTTGGATTTCTTAATAATTACATCCCCTTCTTTACAATCAGGACACTTCATGCCAATTTTATCTAAAAATTTCTCTGTATGTTTACAATCTGGAAATTTAGAACAACTTATAAATTTTCCAAATCTTCCAACTCTTATTACTAATTCCCCATCCTTACAATCAGGACAAGGTTTTCCTAACTTTTCTGTTTCTATCTTTACTCTCTCTGCATTTTTTTCAACACTTTTTAGTGTCTTTTCAAATGGTTTCCAAAACTTTTTCATAAGATCCGTCCATTTAATTTTTCCATCCGCAATTTTATCTAAGTTTTCTTCCATTTCTGCAGTAAAACCAAAATCCATTTCTATTGGGAAATTTTTAACTAAAAATTCTGTTACAGCAAAACCAATTGTTGTTGGAAAAAACTTTCCTTCCTTTTTCTCAACATAACTTCTTATTTGGATTGTAGAAATAATTGGAGCATATGTTGAAGGTCTACCAATTCCTAATTTTTCCAACATCTTAATTAAAGAGGCTTCATTAAATCTAGCTGGGGCTAAAGTAAATTTTTGTTCACTCCAAACCTTTTCTTTAACTAAAGGTTCACCAATTGTTAAATCAGGTAGAATAATTATCTCTTTATCAACTACAAATAATTTTCTCCAACCATCAAAAATCATTATTTGACCTGATGCTCTTAATTTATAAACCCCTTCTTTATATTTTGCTTCGACATCAATTGTTGTTTCAGAATAAATAGCAGGATTCATTTGACAAGCAATAAATCTTTTCCAAATTAAATCATATAATTTTTTCTCATCAGGAATTAATCCTATATCCTCATTAATCTGTTCTATATTGGTAGGTCTTATGGCCTCATGAGCTTCTTGAGCTGATTTTGACTTGGTTTTATAAACTAGAACCTTTTCAGGTAAATATTTTTCTCCATATTCTTTTGAAATAAAATTTCTAGCTTTATTAACTGCATCAATTGAAAGATTCATTGAATCAGTTCTATGATATGTAATTAACCCTTCCTCATATAACCTTTGAGCTACATTCATTGTTCTTTTTGCAGACCAACCAAATATTCTGGCTCCAGCTTGGGTCATTGTTGAGGTTGTAAAAGGAGCATAAGGATTACTTTTAACTTCTCTTTTCTTAACATCGGAAACTTTATAATCTGCCTTTTCTAAATTGGTAAGTACTTTATCAGCATCAATCTTATTCACTAATTTTTCATTTATTAATTGAACTGTAAAATCTTTAAACTTTACAAATACTTCCCAATATTCTTCCGCTTTAAATGCCTTTATTTCATTTTCTCTTTCAACAATTAACCTTACGGCAACGGATTGTACTCTTCCGGCTGATAAACCTCTTCTTACTTTTTTCCAAAGAAGTGGAGATAGTTTATAACCTACTAATCTATCAAGTACTCTTCTTGAAATTTGAGCATTTACCAAATCTTCATTTACTTTTCCAGGACGTAAAATTGCTTCCACTACTGCTTCTTTAGTAATCTCATGAAAGGTAATCCTTACTAGTTTGGATTTTGAAAGTATTTCTGCAACATGACCGGCAATTGCCTCTCCTTCTCTATCTGGATCAGTTGCAATATAGACAATTTTTGCAAGTTTCGCCTTTTTCTTTAAAATTGAAATTACTTCTTTTTTCTTTTCAACAGGAACATAATCAGGTTTAAAATCATTTTCGATATCAACTCCTAATGTACTTTTTGGCAAATCTTTTATATGACCCCTTGTTGAATCCACATCAAACTCACTTCCAAGAAACTTTGAAAGTGTTTTTGCTTTTGTAGGACTTTCAACTATTATTAACTGCATTTAGATATTTTCTATTTGTTTCAAATACTTTATTACATCTTTAGGACTATTAGCAACTGTTGCTCCATTATCAATTAAATAATCGCAAGCCTCAGAACCAGGAATTGCAAATACTTCAACTCCATCATTACCAGCATGGCTGGCGGTTGATAATGTACCACTTCTTCGCAGTCCTTCAATAACCAAAACTGCTAGAGATAGTTTTACAATAAGCCCATTTCTTGCTAAAAAATTTTTCCCTTCTGGTTTAGTTCCATATGGAAACCCTGAAATTAAACATCCAGATTTAGTTATTCTTTCAGCTAATTCTTTATTTTCTGGAGGATAAATAATGTCAAGACCAGATCCCAAAACCGCTATAGTTCTACCTCCATTTTCTAATGCAGTAATATGTGCTATTGTGTCAATTCCCCTTGCTAATCCTGAAACTATGGTAATTTTTTCCTTAACTAATTCCTTAACGTATTTTTTAGTTAATTCCATTCCCCTTGAAGTCATTTTTCTTGATCCAACAACGGCAACAGCTCTTTTATCAGTTGGTAATAGTTTTCCTAATACAAATAAATCTTCCATTTTTATTTATTGGCAAAATAATAATCCATTATTTTTCGTGCAATTGGTCCTGCTACTTTGCTTCCTTCTCCTCCTCCCTCAACCATTACTGTTAACATTATTTCAGGATTATTAATTGGAGCAAAGGCTGTAAACCAAGCATGAGTTTTGCCATCATCATTCGTTTCAGCAGTTCCAGTTTTACATGCAACATCAATACTTTCGTGTTTTTCTTGAAAATCAAAAAATGTATATCCTGTTCCACCCGTACTACAAGCCTTTTTCATTCCACTTTTGATTAAATTTATATTTTCTGGCTTTATTTTTAATTTCTGGCAAATGGTGTTTCCTACAATTTTTAATGAACAAAGCTTGCCTCCTGAAGTTACCACCAAGTTTGCCCTATGAATCCCCACAGGAGTTAGAGCCAAATCCCCTTGACCTATTGAAAAATGATAAGTATTTCCTAAAAACCACTTTTCATTTTTTATTTTCAATTTCCAATCAGGAGAAGGAATTAAAGATAAAATTTCGCCAGGAATATCAATATCAGTTAACCTGGTAAGTCCAAATTTTTTCATCCATTCAACTAAATTATCAATCCCTGTTAATTCTCCAATTGTATAGAAAAAAGTATCAGTTGAACGAGCTAAGGCTTTTGTTAAGTCAATTTCTCCTTCTTTACCACCATATTGAGTAAAATACCAATTAGAGTAAGAATAATTACCATATAAAGTATTAACAGTAATTACACCCGTATCATTAAACTTATAATTTTTGTCAATTACTCCTTCTTCTAAAGCTGCAATTGCAACTAAGGGTTTAAATATTGAACCAGGATGGAAAAGACCCCCTATGCTTCTATTAAAAAGTGGTAGTTTAGAATCATTTAGACTTTCAGCGACATTACCAGGATCAAAAGATGGAGAGGAAAAAAGAGCTAATACTTCTCCATTTTTATCTGTAGCAACAACTGCTCCAGGGTTTCCATTAAAATTTTCTGCAATTTCTTTTTGAAGCCCAAAATCAATATTTGTTTTTAAATCAATTCCAGCAACAGGTTCTCTAATTCCTAAAGATCTCAATTTTACTCCCAAACTATCAACCTCAATTAATTCTTCTCCATCAACACCACTTAAACTACAATTATAAAATTCTTGTAACCCTCCACGACCTACGAGTTGACCTAATTTCTTTGGACCTTTTTCAATACAAGCTGGATCAATTTTACCTACTTCATCTTCATTGGTTTCAGCTAAATATCCAGTCAAATGAGAAAAATCAGGACCTTCTAAAACCTCTCCACCCCTTGCTAAAATTTTCCCCCTTGTAGCTTCTATTTTTACCCTTGTAATTCTATTTCCCTCTGATAAATTTCTGTAATAATTTCCTTTAATTATCTGAAGTTCAAAAAGTCTTGCAATTAAGACCAAGCTTCCTAAAATTAAAACTCCTCTTAAAAACCAACTAAGCCAGCTGTCATTTTTCTTATTTGCCAACGTCTGCATACAATCATAATATCAAAAATCAATAAATATACATTATTTTTACTACAACCCCTTCGTAATTTTTAACCTATTAAGCATTAAAGGGTTTTCTAATAATTTTCCACAACCTCTAGCAACACAAGTTAAAGGATCCTCGGCTAAAAATACTGGCATTTTAGTAGCTTCTGAAATTGCTTTATCAATTCCATAAATTAAAGATCCTCCACCCGCCAAATAAATTCCTCGTTCCATAATGTCTGAAATAAGTTCAGGAGGAGTTTCTTCCAAAACATCGGAAATCCCAGCAATTATCTCTTGAATTGTAGGGCCTAACGCCTCTCTTATTTCATCATCTGTTAATTTAACAGATCTGGGAAGCCCAGTTTCTAAATCTCTTCCTCTTACTACATAATTTTTTGCTTTTTCAAAATTAGTGGCCGATGCAATTGCAATTTTTACAGCTTCTGCAGATGGCTGACCTAATAAAAGAGAGTATTTTAACTTAACATAATTTACAATCGCTTCATCCATTTCATCTCCTGCAACTCTTAATGATCTTCCTAAAACAATTCCACCCAAAGAAATTACTGCTATTTCTGAAGTACCTCCTCCAATATCAACGATAAAACACCCCTCAGGTGATTCTACTGGTAATCCAGCTCCTATTGCTGCAGCCATAGGCTCTTCTACTAAATCTACCCTTCTTGCTCCCGAATCACGGACAGCATCAGCTACAGCTCTTCTTTCAACTTCAGTAACTCCAGATGGAATTCCAACTACAACATGTGGTCTTGGAATTTTTGGAATTGTTCCCCCTGTTTCATGTACTTTCTTTATATAATAGGTCAATATTGAGGAAGCCGCATCAAAATCAGCAATAACACCGTTTTTTAATGGTCGAATAACTTCAATTGTTGAAGGGGCTCTTCCCAACATCTTTTTAGCTGAAAGCCCAATTGCTAAAATTTCCTTGGTTTTTTTGTGTCTTGCAACAGCTGATGGTTCTCTTATTACGACACCTTTATTTTTTATATAAACTAAAGTGTTTGAAGTACCAAGGTCAATCCCTAAATCAGATGAGAAGAAACCTAAAATAAAGTTTAATGGATTAAACCTTTTAACAGAATTTTTAATTCGAATAAATTTGATCCTTTTAAAATTCATTTTATGCTTTTTTTGTATATCAGTATAAGCTATACTAATCAAGTACTAATGATATCAATTCTTTTTAACATTTTACTTTTTTTAATTCCTTTAGTTTTTTTTAAAACAACTTCTGAGCTATTTGAATTTAATAAGATTATAACTCTTTATGTTTTTACAATTCTAATAACAACAGTTTGGTTAGTAAAATCAATAGTATCCAAAAAATTTATCTTTCGTCGTACAATATTAGATTGGCCGCTAATTGTTTTTTTAATTATTTTAGTACTAAGCAGTATTTTTTCACTAGATTTTAGAACTTCTATTTTTGGATATTATTCCCGTTTTAATGGAGGATTACTTTCTATTCTTAGTTATACCCTACTTTATTGGGCATATGTATCCAATATGGATGAAAAAATGTCTAAAAAATCAGTTGTATTTTTATTAATTTCAACAGGAATAGCTTCTTTTTTAGCAATTTTAGAACACTTTGGATTTAGCACAACCTGTGGATTGATGGGAGCAGGTTGGAATAATTCATGTTGGGTGCAAGATGTACAAAATAGAGTTTATTCAACTTTTGGGCAACCTAATTGGTTAGCAGCAACTATTATTACTCTTATCCCAATTCTTTTTGGATTTACCTTAATCAAAAAAGGAGACAGTATAAAGACAAATAAATTTATATCCGTTTACTTTTTATCAATTATTTTTTTTATCACACTACTTTTTACTAAATCTCGTTCCGGATTACTAGGTTTTGCCATTGCTGACTTAGTTTTTTGTGGATTAATTTTATTTAAATTTAAAAAAGAATTTATTCAACAGTTGGTTATTTTTAATATAATATTTGTAATACTGATTTCAGTAATTGGAACACCCTGGAATTCTTCAATTTTTAAATTTAGTGATTTTAAAGAATCTAAAACTGAAAATATTTCTACTAGCCCCTCATTAGAAAGTGGTGGAACCGAATCAGGAACAATACGTAAAATTGTCTGGAAAGGAGCGTTTAAAATTTGGACAAATTATCCAATTTTAGGTACAGGTCCTGAAACATTTGCTTTTGCTTACCCTATGTTTAAACCACTTGAACATAATTTAACTACAGAGTGGGATTTTGTATATAATAAAGCGCACAACGAATATTTAAATTATCTAGCAACAACAGGAACACTGGGATTTATTAGTTATTTAACTTTAATTGGATTCATTGTTTATCAACTTTTTCAAAATAAAAGTAAATTTGGCATTTCCCTTTTGGCAGGATTTATAAGCATCTTAGTAACTAACTTTTTTGGATTTTCTGTTGTTCCTACTTCACTCCTTTTCTTTTTACTTCCGGCAATTGCCTTAACCAATAATCTAAATAATAAAAGAGAAGAAAAACTTAAATTTAATAATTTAGATAACAAACAAAAAATTTATATTTCTGCCTCAATTATTATTACAATAATAATTTTATTTGCAATTTTACGATATTTTAAAGCAGATATTTATTACAACAAAGCCAGGCTTTTTAATAGATCAGATAACCCAATTAAGGCAAGAGAGGAAATTACCAAAGCTTTAAAAATTTCTCCTAATGAAGCAATTTTTTGGAATGAATCTGCAATATCTAATTCTGATATAGCAGTTTTACTTGCGAATAATAATGAAAATGATAAAGGTCTAGAATTTGCAAAAATTGCAATTTATGAATCAAAAAAGGCTATTAATTTAGCTAAAAATAATGTAAATTTTAGAAAAACTCAATCAACAATTTATATTAAACTTATAAGTTTTAATAACAATTATCTTTCTGATGCAGAGGATACGGTTAAGTTAGCAATTACAATTTCTCCTAATGATCCCAAACTTTATTATCAACTAGGACTTTTAGAAATAAAATTAAATAAACTTGAAGATGCAATTAGTAATTTAGAAAAATCAGTTCAAGTTAAACCTAACTATAGAGATGCAAGATTTGTATTAGGTTCTATCTATAAAGATATCGGAGAAACAAATAAAGCTAATGAAAATTTTAAATATATTTTAGAAAAAATTGCTCCAGACGACGAAGCGACAAAAAAAATGTATAATTAGCTTCATGATACAAAAAATAGTTCAGTCAGGTGACCCTTTATTAAGGCTTACTTGTAAACCTGTTGTTCAGATTGATAAAAAAATAAAAGCAATAATTAAAGATTTAAAAGATACCTTGTCGGTTCAGATTGATCCTGAAGGAGTTGGACTAGCCGCACCACAAATTGGAAAGAATTTAAGAATTTTTGTAGTAGACTATAAAAACTTAAAAAGGGTAGTAATTAATCCCGAAATAATAAAAATTGAGCCAAGACTTAGTGTTTCTAAGAATGACGTAAAAAAACAATCTAAAAAACCTGAAATACTAGAAGGATGTCTATCTCTACCTTATTACTATGGACCTTTAAAAAGAGAAGGTCTGGTAAAAATTAAATATTTAAACGAAGAGGGATGTGAAGTTGTTGAAGAATTTAAAGGTTTTAATGCTCAAATAATTTTACATGAAATCGATCATTTAAATGGAATTTTATTTATAGATCATCTTTTGAAACAAAATAAAAAACTATTTAAACTTTCTGAAACTGATGAGTGGGAAGAAGTAGAAATTTAATAAAATGAAAATTATTTTTTTTGGAACCCCTGATTATTGTTTACCAGTTTTAGAAAAAATTTATAAATATTATGAAATTATTGCAGTTGTAACTCAACCTCCAAAACCTGTTGGTAGAGAAAAAATTTTAAAGTATTCTGCAGTTGATAATTGGGCTCACAAAAAACATATTCCAATTTATTTTGATTTTGAAAGACTTCCAAAAGCAGATCTTGGAGTTTTGGTAGCATATGGAAAAATTATTCCAGAATCTACCTTGAATAGTTTTAAATTGGGGATTTTAAACATTCACCCTTCCCTTCTACCTAAATTTAGGGGCGCTTCTCCAATACAGGAAAATATAATCGAAGAACCAGAAAAAATAGGGGTGACAATAATTAAGATTGATGACAAGATGGATCATGGTCCAATTGTCACTCAATTTAAAGATGAACTACTTTTAGATGACACACTTGCTTCAGTAAGACAAAGACTTTTTGAAAGATCAGCTGATTCCCTATTAGAACTCCTCCCTGCATATGAAAAGGAAAAAATCACTTTAAAAAAACAAGATGAAAGTCTTGCTACATATACAAAACTTATCAAAAAAGAAGATGGATTTGTTGACCTTAAAAAGGATGATCCAGAAAAAATTATTAGAAAGTCAAAAGCATATTTTCCATGGCCTGGTATTTGGACAAAACTTTCAAATGGTAAAAGGCTAAAAATATTAGACTGTCACATGGAAGATAAAAATTTAATTTTAGATGAAGTACAACTTGAAGGAAAAGGGCCTGTTTCTTGGAACCAATTTAAAAGCGCATATTCTAAAGATCTTACTTTTTAAATTTTAAGATTTAGTATTTTTAAGTTTCTTGATACATGCAGCACAAAGTTTCATGCCGTGATACATTTGAAGATTTGGTTTAAAAGTTCTTTTTGTTTCCTGTGCTCTTTTCTTCCATCTTTTTCCAGCAACACCACGTCCATGGGTTTGTGAAGACCCAAAACTAGTTTTCTTAAAGCAATTCTCACAAGAAAATGACATAAAGCTAAGGAAGCATTATACTATCTTAGTAAATATTCATCAACATGATAATAATTTGGATACTAGCTTTCGTTGTAGCAATAACAATTCATGAAACATCTCATGCGTGGATGGCTGATAGACTTGGAGATCCAACAGCAAGACTTTCGGGAAGACTTTCTTTGAACCCTCTGGTTCACTATGATCCAGTAGGAACTACCCTTCTTCTAGGTCTTGCAATAATGAGAGCTTTGGGAGCTCCTGTTATCCCATTTGGCTGGGCAAAACCTGTTCCAGTGGATCCTTATAATTTTAAAAATCCAAGGAAGGATTCAGCAATTGTTTCCCTTGCTGGGCCACTTTCTAATCTTACTTTAGCATTATTAGTATCTTTAATTGCAAGATTTTTTCCACTTTTAGTCAATTTCGTTGTTCCATTTGTAATATTAAATGTATCACTCTCAATTTTTAACTTAATTCCAATTCACCCTCTAGATGGTGGAAAAGTTTTAATTGGAATTCTACCTAAAAAATATGCATATGAAGTTGAAGCTTTTTTAAATAGATTTGGAATAATAATATTATTTCTTCTTATACTTCCTTCGTTTGGTGGTTCATCTTTTATTTCGAATTTAATTTCTCCTGTTATAAATCTTTTTTTTAAAATTTTACTCCCACAGTTACCACTAGTTTGACATTGACCCCAGCTGATACAATATATATGGTCCTGTTGATAAGGGTTGAGGTCAGATCTTCCTGACTAAATCGTTGAATCGGGAGGACGCGTTCGATTACTCTTAAGAGTAGTTGGTAGTCCACCCACCTGGAATTATCCAGGAAGTTCACCGAGGCTCTTTTTCCGCAGGACCGTTTTCTTTGATATAATACGTTTTGCGCCGGGGTAACTCAGTGGTAGAGTAGCTGTTTTGTAAACAGCAAGTCGTGAGTTCGAGCCTCACCCTCGGCTCA
>Ga0172379_10003580_pt1 | contig 24434 bp, 17 predicted proteins | sample GrowelOW334metaG_FD_119756 | JGI IMG/M metagenome (GOLD analysis project Ga0172379, IMG submission 119756) | Groundwater microbial communities from an aquifer near a municipal landfill in Southern Ontario, Canada - Groundwater well OW334 metaG | ecosystem: Environmental > Aquatic > Deep...
CAATGACGGGGTGGTATGGATTGCTTCGTCGCCTGCGGCTTCTCGCAATGACGGGGTGGTATGGATTGCTTCGTCGCCTGCGGCTTCTCGCAATGACGGGGTGGTATGGGATTGCTTCGTCACTACGATCCTCGCAATGACGGGGTGGAGTGAGATTGCTTTGGCTCGAGTACGAGTCGCGCAATGACGGGGTGGAGTGGGATTGCTTTGGCTCGAGTACGAGTCGCGCAATGACAGAGCTCAGTGAGATTGCTTTGGCTCGAGTACGAGTCGCGCAATGACGGGGTGGTATGAGATTGCTTTGGCTCGAGTACGAGTCGCGCAATGACATGGTGGAGTGGGATTGCCGCATCCCGATTGGGAATCGGGGCTTAGCACTGCTGTGCTGCGCTCGCAATGACTAATTGTGCAATGACATGATGAGTGAGATTGCTTTGGCTCGAGTACGAGTCGCGCAATGACAAGGGGGTCGCAATGACGATGAGGACCGGGTGGGGGGTATGTTGGGGATATTTTGAAGCTGATTTAGATATGGGATAAAATATATTTTCCTTATAGGTTGAGAATATTGACAAGGCATGATATATTACTCTTAGGATCAAGAAATTACATACTGCCCTATGATAAATATCCTTAACAAATTAATAGCCAACAGGAAACGCACTCTGAGAGTGAGTCGAAATCCTAAACGCTCAGTCTCTTCTTTCCAAATCCAGAAAATGGGAAAATTCGGTCAGCAGCTCGTGGTAATGAGCCGTTGAGTGTACGGATGAGATTGCTTCGTCACTACGTTCCTCGCAATGACAATGCAATCTTTATAGATTCCTGGTCAAGCCAGGGATGACAAGAGGGGAGAAGGGGGATGGATCCCCGCATTCGCGAGGATGACAGGGTTGGGGAGAAATGTTAGTTGTTAGTTTGTTGAACTTTAAATTCGTCTCTTTTTTTACGTAGAAAAAGAGCATTACTACCGTAGCCTAACTCGAATAGCAATGCTCTTATCTGATAGTTACTATCAGGACAGATGACAGCAACCATCATCAGAATACAACCTGGAGATGGGGGTGTCAACTATAACAAAAGGCCTCAGAGTGGGAGTGATTGCCAGTTGGGCAGGCAGGTAGTCGCTCCCATTTTGAGGCTTTTTGTTGGCTGAAACAATTAAAAAACAACTTAGACGCTTCTCTTTTTTGGGGAAGCTTTTTTTATGGAAAGAAGAGATTTGGAGAGAGCGAAAAAGACAAATCCCAAGAGTGTGAAGGCTATGGCTGCCAAACCCGCGAACTCTAGATACTGAGGAGCATAGAAAATAACGATTGTTTGTTCGCCTTCTGATAGCTCCCAGGTGTTGTACCAATCCACGCCGGTATCGAACTTTTTTAATTGTGGTTGGGATAAGTAGAGGAAGGGGAGGCGGATGATTTGGTTGATGAGGGGCAGACTTTGGAAGGATGGATCGGCCCTGAGTGCGATCCAGTAGGGGGATTTGGATTGGTAGAGGTGGAGGAGAGAGGGTGTCTGAGATTGCTTCGTCACTTCGTTCCTCGCAATGACATTGACGGTGTAGAGGAATTCGGCGGGGTGGGTGGTGGAGAGGGAGGGTGTGGATGAGACCTGCCTGCCGGCAGGCAGGTTGCTTTCGTCGCCTGCGGCTCCTCGCAATGACGGAGATGTTGGGGATTGCTTCGTCGCTTCGCTCCTCGCAATGACAGAAGAGGTGATGGTAATGTTTGAAAGGAATTTCAGAGGTAAAGGGTGGATTGAGAGATTTTTGAGAGTGCCGGCGGTGCGCTTGTTGCCTACTGACTGATTGAAGAGATGCAGAGTGAAGCCTTGGTTCTCTGAGTCGTTTCTAATTGGATGGAGTAGTGTTTGGGTCTTGTCGGTCTTGGCGAGCCTTTCGTAGACATCACAGCGGCGGGTGGAATGATTTTCGAGACACAGAGTCATGGGAAGGCCTGTTTGGTATCTGTAGTCGAAGGAGAGGAGGTAGTTGAGTCCGTGAGGCAGGTGCCTGAGATTGAGATAGTCGCATTCGATGGCATTTTTGCTTTCGTAATAGAGACCGTCTGCGTTGTTTTCTTTTTTGACACTGCCCTCGTTGAATTGATCGCAGTTGCGTGAATTGGGGAGAAGCTGATTTGATGATGGGGTTTGGATGGTGTCGTAGTTTGAGTTGATTATGGGAGTGGATACTGAGAGTGAATTGATGTTGTCTTTTAGGGTGATGATTTTTCCGGGGACGTAGGTGAGGGACGATCTGATAGAAAAGAGAAGGGGGTGAAAATAGAGATTGATATTGGAATAACTGACTTCTTGGATTGTTTTGGCTTCGTTGGCTTCTAGGATGAGATTGAGTTTTTGTGGTTGGTTGTCTACTTGAGAAAAGATGCGGGTGTGGCGTGGTTTCTGAGTGGTTTCAAGTGGTTGGGTAATATTTTCCGATCCTAGATTGAGATTGGTGACATTGACGTTGCCAGGGGTAAGGGTGGAGGAGAAATAGGAAAAGTCAACTGAATAGACACCAGCATTACTGGCACCAGGTAGTGGGGTAGATAGGCAGCCTACTACATCTGTGCCAAGAATGGAAATAATATTTCCTGTGACTATTTTTTCTATCTTGCGATTGGGTTTGTCGGTAAAACATTGGTAGGCGGTAGCCGATTTGAGCTCTTGGGTGAGATCGGTGATGGATTGAGGGGTGCCATTGTAAAGATTTACTGTGAATGGTTTTTTGGTGGGGAGATAAGTACCGCCGATGGGATAGTACCCGATGAACTCGGTGATTTCAGCGGGAAGCTGTAGTTCGAAAAAATCCTGATCGATTTGCAGTACCAGGCTTTCTGATTCGCTACTGAGTGGTATATCAAGGAGTGTGGGTGGTGATTTGCGACCGATATCCTGACCATTTAGCTGAATGTTGGGTGTTTGTGGCTCTATCTTGAGGGTGAGGGTTCCGTAGGCTTTCTGGTACGAGAGAAGTACAGGGAGAAGACTCTCGCTGTTGCTTAGGGAGGGAAGATTGAGAGAAAATCCCTGAGTGTTGGTGAGAGAAACGGAGGGGAAGACGATCGAATTGCTGGTAAGCGTGAGAGAGGTGTTTGGTCGTAGATTTGGCGGGCTAAAGGGAGTGACTGATATGGATTTGGAGGTAGTGGAGATAAAGTTTTGGGTAATGTCTTTTATTTTTGTTTCGTATACAAGAATGGTGTCGTTGAAGTTTTTGGAGAGGGTGTACTTTGGGTTTTTGGAAAGATAGTCTTCCAGATCCTTGGTCTTGAGATCTATCTTGCCCTCGGGGGCAATGATGTGACGGTCAATCAGTAGCCAGTTGATGGAGTATTTTGTGATTAGCGAATCGAAGTAATCCCAGTCTGCGGAGTAGATGGCGGAGCTGATTTCTTCGTAATATGTTTCCGATTCTTTGGACCAAGCATCGAAGGCGCGGTCAAGCAAAGCTTGAGGTAGACCATACCAGAGGAAACCTGAACCACGGTATCCCCAGCTATAAAAACCCCAACCCCAGTGATTGTATTGGGGAAGATTGGCGATCCTACCTGCCGGTTGGGTTTTGAAATATTCAAATAACTCTGAATATTCAGAAGGGATGTCACGGCGCAGGTATGGAGAAACGAGATTGCCGGAGAAAACCGGAGACATATAAAGGAAGAGAAATAAAGTGACGGTGAAGAGAGTGACATAGAATGTGAGGCGGGAGTGAAGATAAGTAAATATATCCAATAGAAATACCGTACCGACGGCAAAGAGAATGGAGTAACAGAACGAGAGGGGAATGGAAAACTTGGTGAACGGAGAACGGAAGAGCTCACCCACCAGAGGAATCCTTTGGTTTATTAGCAATCCTCCACCGAGAAGAAAAAAGAGACAGAATAGACTGAGGCCTAGAACCGAATATCCCCATTTGAACTTGCGTTTTATCAAGTAGAAAAAACCAATGGCGCTGATAAGAAAAAGGACAATACCTATAGCAGCGATGGAGGGAGAGGAAAGGTGGCGGCGCCAAATAGAGAGGATATAGTCGTATTGGTTGTTGGCACCTAGATCGAGATAGTTGAAAAGATAGCCTCGCAGAGTAGCTACATCAAAAAAGTTGGCGAACTCTAGATTGCGTTCGAATGTTTCCGGAGAAGAGAGAAGGTTGTTGCGGGCTTGTTCGACATTAGCTCCTTTGGTGAAAACGAAGAAAATTATGGGGAGTAGCCAGAATGATTGTGAGAGGAGAGTAGTGGATATGAGAGTAAGACTATGGAGAATTGGTTTGATTTTATTTTTGTAGTTTTGGATGTGTTCGAGAAAGATTGGGAGAAGACATAGCATTAGGACTATAAAGGTGGTCTCGACGAAGAAGGATGGTGAAGAAAGTAGTAGTAGGAGGAAGACAAAAAATAATCTTTTGGGTTGGGGCTTGGTGAGATAAAGAATGTAGGCGGAGAAGATCCACGGGAAGGCAGCAAAGAACCAGGTAAAGGTCTCGAATGGGATGAAATATGTTTGGAGAGTGCTGAGATTGAGGATGTAATAAAGTCCTCCCAAGAGAGAGGCAGTCTGGGTGGTGCGGCTATCGAGTTTGTTTTTGAGTAGGATGTTGTCTATAAAAAAATAAACTCCCAAAGAGCCAACACCCAATGTGGCAAAGGTAAGCAGGTAGCGAATAATGTTTGTGGGGAGAAATGAAGAGAGAAGGAGGATGATAAGGGTCCTAGGGAGATCGGCTGCATGAGCCATACCACCCAACAACCCCAGTCCTCGGTATTCTTGCCAAACTGAAAAAAGACCCCGCTTGAGGTCTAGCAGTGGATTGAATTCTGGATGAAGATTGTCCCAGCCGGTAAGAAAGGTATTGGGTTGGTAATTGAGGAAACTAATGATAAGAGCAATGAGAATGAGTACAATGGCCGGCCATTCACGGCGGATCCATTTGGAAAAAGATCTGACCTGCCTCAGGGGGAAGCGGTGTTTGAGTTTAGTGATGTTTTTGGCCACGAATTAAGTTTAGCATCAGGGTTGGTCTTTGTATGTGGATTGAGGATATCTGATCAGTGATGATTTGTAGGGGAGATCTGATGCCTCTTATAAGTAGATAGGTGGGGTAGATGAGGGACTTGGGAAGTAGCTTGATGGCGGCGATTTGGATTTGATTAATTAGTTTTGCTTTGGAAGTAGGACGATAGCCATATTTTTTGACCGCTAGATTTCTCACTTTTTGAGTTTGAGAAAAAGTGTTTAGAGGGTTTTTGAAGGTTTCCGATCCATAATGTTGGCGGTATTTGAGTACGTAAGTAGGTAGGTTGGCGTATTGGCCGTATTTTCCCAGTCGGAAGAATAGGTCGAGATCTTCTGCGGGTGGGAGATTCGGATTGTACCAGGAGAAATTTTTGGGCAATAAGGCGCAATTTATGAGAGCGGCTGGGTGTTGGATGGGGTTGCCGGTGAAAAGAGAGTCGTTTATGGTCTCGTGAGTAATAGGGAAAAGCTTGCGGCCAATGATCTGGCTGTTGATATCTATTGTTTTGCATTGGCCACCGACGATGACAACTTCGGGGTGAGAAAGAAGGAAGCGGACTTGTTTCTGGAACCTGTGAGGAAGGGCGATGTCGTCTGCGTCCATTCGGGCAATGTATTTGCCTTTGGCTTTGGATATACCAAAATTGAGGGTGCGGGAAATTTTAATATTTCTTGTGTTGGAAAAGACACGGATACGTTTGTCTTTCTTTGCGTATTTTTTGAGAATAGAAAGTGATGTGTCGGAAGAACCATCGTCTATGGCGATTATTTCGAAGTGGGGGTAAGTCTGTGCCAAGAGGCTGTCTAGTGCCAGAGGAAGGTATCGGTCGGCATTGTAGACAGGTAGAATCACCGAGACGAGAGGGTGGTTGGTGTTTTTGTTCATATTAATACTTGCGTAAAGAATATAGGTCTATTATCTCACAAAAAAACCCTCTGGGATAGACCCAGAGGGTGGTTAAAAAACTACGGTTGACCTTCGATGCAGTTGGCATTTTCAGGTTTATTCAAAAAGGAGGCCAGATGGGCAGGGTAGATAATGTCTCGTTGAACTGCGCTTGAGTAGCTCCAGAAGTGGCCAAAGCGATCGTATGAGTACGGACTGTCACTCATGAAGATTCCGCAGTTGGTGCCGCCGTCCCACCATTCGATGATGGAAAAATCCCCCGTTGTGCCTGGGAACTCTCCCTCAGTGGGCGGTACCAGAGTGGGGACTGGTGTGGCAGTGGGCATTAGAGTAACTGTGGGTAGTGGAGTAGCCGTGGGCTCGTGTGTGGAGGTGGCCGTGGGCATTGGAGGTGCTACAGGAATTCCTTCCAGGCAATTCTCGTTCCCAGCTTTGGTCAGAAATGCATCGCGATGACTCGTATATCTCTGATTGAGCTCGGCCTGGGTCTGGAAGCTGAAGATGTGGCCGTTGTAAGGCCAATCGAAGGTGCTGCCAGAGTCAAGCTTGAAGATGCGGCACTGAGCCCATGGACCCGACCAGGTTTCGACAATCTTCGGGCCGGTAATGCGCACAGGCGTACCCGGGAAGTCGCCATCAGGATACGGGTTGAATTCCATAATGGGAGACAAAATTAGAGGTAGATAAACCTTATTTTCTCCTTCGGCTTGTGCCTGCTGGAAAGTGATACTTACCGAGATTGCAACAAGAAGGATTGCTAAGAGTACGAATTTACGCATTTTTTGCTCCAATCTTTGTGTTTTTAAGGTGCTTATGAAAACCCCCGGGCGTGCCCGGGGGGTAAAAAACTATTCGGAGGCGGGAGCGGTGCAGGTCCAGCCGTCGAGATTGGTGACCCAGGTGACGGTCGACCCATTCAGGTCGAAAGACGTGGTCGGTACCGAGTCTGCTGGGCCGCAGAAGAGTAAAACAACAGTTCCGATTTCATCGCGGATCACGACTTCTTCGGCCGTGGCTTCGATGATGCGAGACTGGATGTCGGCGTTCGGTGCAGAGTAGCTCCACCAGGTGCCTTGCCATCCCGAGGGAAGGGTAAGGGTAAAACCTGATGCCACTTGGGGGTGGACGACCTTTCCCGGATACCCGGGAAGCCAGAACTGGCCGTGAGCCAGCACAACGTCTGTCGCGTCGACAATGCGGCTTACGTCTTGCCCGACGATGAAGTGCTGAATGACGACGCCGGCATCGATGGCTTCGGCCTCAAATTGCCAGGTTGTCATTTCTTCCCACCAGCCAGTGGAGTCAAGAGACTGCCAGCCAGGCAAAATATCAGAGCCGACATAAACAAAGAGTTCTCCTGAGTTGTCAGCCATTTTGCCGGCTGAGCATAGGACCTCTGCTTGGGTGCCATCGAAATGAGTGCTGGTGAAATACATCACCGGATACTCGATATCGAAAGACCACATCGGCTCGGTAACTATCACGAGGGTGGTATCGCTTGATGGAAGGTCGGGGTTGATGATCGTGACCGACCACGAATGGCTATCGCCATTGTCGAGGTTGAGATCGACACGGCCACCGCTCTCTGTATCTGGGACCTGGATGGCTTCGGTGCAGGTGTAGGTATTGGAGATTGTGTCAGTCACCACGTCTACAGCTTCCGGAGTCGGCTGATCTGCCAATGACGGTTCCGTCGTGATGACGGTGGCTTCAGCCGTTTCACTCTGGCCGAAGAGACCAAGGTATTTGATACCCAGATATGAAACAAAAATCAAGGCAAGAATCAAAACAAACACTGTCGCTAAACCAAGAATCAAAGCGATAACTTTCTTCATTTTCACTCCTTTTGGATAGAAAAATTTTAGGGTGCGCCCCAAGTCGGGGATGGGGAATATTAGCACGGGAGAGCCTGTGAGTCAAGCTATGGGATGAAAAAAAGACCCTGGACTGTGTCCAGGGTCTGGTTGATGGGGAGACTATTTGTGCTTGTTCTTGGTGCGAGACTGTCGCGCCAGTTGTTTGCGGCGGGTGTTGGTCATCCGCTTGGAGGTGGTGGCGACGGAAGCGGAGGTTTTGGCGTCCGCTTTCATTTGTTCCCAGTCGGGAACAAGGGTGCCGCTGCGAAGCCCGTCACGCCAGTCGGGACCGGTGAGGGTGAGATAGGCACCCAGGAAGATGACCAAAGTCACTGCGGGCGCGTAGATCAGGGCAATGATTACCCCGATAACGAGGCTCGCTCCCGCTGAGACGGCGCGCAGCTGCCAATTGGCGCAGGTATTGAGGAAGGCATTGAACTTTTTCACTATTTATCTCCTAGGAACGATTGAATGTGCGAATGGTTGATTAAGACCTACTCTCTGCCTCCTAGTTAGGCTTGGAAGCAGAGGTAAGTATCAAACTAAATTATTATTTCTTGAAAGTTTTGGCTTTGACTAGAGCTACCAACCCCCCGATGTAGCTGATGCCAGCGAGATTGAAGAATATGGAATCGGCCGCACCTGTGTCGACTACGACATGCTCGGTACAAGTGTTAGCCATGCCATAGACTGGAGTACATACAGTGGTTTTGACTGAGTTTACTTTTTTCTCTGTGCTGGCTACTTCTTGGCCACCTTTGGTGAGGGCCGGTGTGGCTGAAGGTGAAGCAGTTGGAGTGAGGATAAGAGTGGGTGTTGGCGTAGGTGTAGCAAGGGCGATGACAGTAGGAGTAACTAAAGGTGCGCTTGGAGTAGGTGTGGTAGCGGTGTCAATTCTGAAGTTTGGGGTGGTGTTGTCCTCGAGCTTGTTAGCTGAAATGCCGAAACGGCTGACATCTCTTTTTACCTGGGTGGATCTTTTGGCCAGGGAATAGGTGATGGCACCGGTGAGGGCGAGAACAATAAAGATGATAGGCAATAATGACTTCATAGCCCGCATAATATATCATACGCACGTAAGTATGTCAACTATAGGATGAATTGTTGACTTTTGTCGATGATTGGGGCAAACTGAAAGTATGGAAGTTCAAACCGATCCGATTGCTGCGCTGAGACAGGATTATATTAGAGCTGAGAATGCAAAAGATCCTAATCCAACTGACTCTGTGGTAGCTGATTTGAGGCAGCAATATATCGAAGCTGACGATGCAAAATCACTTAGAGGGCAGGTGGAAAAGAAAAGAGCAGAGAAGAAAAAAGGGTGGGGTAATTTTGTAGCGAAGGTAAAGAGATTCGGTGATTTCGTGGTAGATGTGGCTGTGACAGGTATTGCTATTGGGGATATGGTTCTGGAAAAGGATTCAAAACAGCAGCTGATAGATACAACTAAGGATAAAGGTAGGGAGATAGTTGATCTCGTCTCAGACAAAGCATCTGAGATTTGGGAACAAACAAAGACAGACCTGACAAACGAGGGAAGAAGGCTGGGTAGGCAGTTTAGTGAAGATGTTGAAGCAGCAGCGGATGATATACATAGAGGTGTTGGGGCGATAGAAAGGAGAGCCGCTAAAATGGGGAAGGGATTAATTAACTCAGTTGGCAGGGATGTACTGGCACCAATTACAAGAGCAGTCGTTACAGATCCATTGAGAGTGGTTGATTCTTTTCATGGTGAAATAGTCAACCTGGGGGCAGATTTTATGGATGTAGTTTCGGGAGGGGTAGAGAAAGGAGCGAACATAGCTTTGACTATTTTTGAAAATCCAGAAGTTAAATTCATAAGACAAGGTGCGGAGTTGGGAAAAAAATCGAATGAGAAGAGAAGTAAATTACAGAGGATGTTTCAAACTGTGGGCGGGTGGATTGATTCTGCAAGAAGCACCTCTGTGGATTGTATCTTGGATGCTCAACAGATGAGAATGGATGCGAGAAATGTAAGAAGCGGGTATTTGAGGAGTGAATTTCATCGGGATACAACGAATGCAATAAATAGTGCGGCTCAAACCGAACGTGATTTTAAACGAGGAATTCTATAAATAATAAACATAATATGGATAAACAAAGCTTTGTAGCATATATCAAGACACTAGGGTTAAAGAGCGAGGTAGAAAAAGCAATTTTGGGTTATGTAAACAGCCGTGAATTTAGTGAGGAGGTGGTAGAGGGTGTGGCTCAACTACTGGAAAATGCAGCTGATCAATCTGACATGGCAGCGGAAGAGTTAGACAAAGTGATAACGGTAATGGAGGGAGTGAAAGATAAATTGCAGGATGCTACTGATAAATATGAAGAAGTGACTGATGCAGCTCAACAGAAGTATCAGGATGATATTTCTACTATGTTGGACCAAGAGATGGCTGCATTGCCTAATCAGGAGGAGAAACAATCTAGCCCTGAGGAAGTTGTGATAACTCAAGAAACTCCCATGATCACTCAAGAGAGTATTCCAGCTGAATCTGTGATGCCTGTTGTTCCTGCCCCTGAAACAATTCCTCCTGTGGATAATGTTGTGCCACCGGCGATGGACTTGAGTGATTTTTCTCCAGCGCCGCAGGAACCACTGCCCCCGCTTCCAGTGATGGATCAGCCAATGGCAGCACCTATGCAGCCTAGAGAGGCTGAGCAGCCGTCGATCATGGGAGATGAGCAGGCTGTGGGGCAAGTTGGCAGTGATTCTGCGCCCGCTATACAACCGCCGACGTTTTAATTTAGGAGAATTACTGGATAAAAGATTGCCTCGTGCCTCGCAATGACGTAAATTTTTGTAGATTCCCACATTCGTGGGAATGACAGGGAAGAGTGGTGAGGGGTGGAATGGGATTGCCGCGCTGCGCTCGCAATGACAGAGTATTTATATAGATTCCCACTTTCCCGACTGTGAGTCGGGACTTAGCACTGCTGTGCTGCGTCGGGCAAAAGCCTTTGGGGAATGACAGGGTGGGGAGGAATTGATTAGGAGAGGGTGGAATGGGATTGCTTCGTTCTTCGCAATGACAGCCTATCTTTTCAGTGACGGAGAGTCTGCATGATTGACAAAATCTTAGAAATCGCAGCGCTTACAGAAATGATAATGGGTGTTAATGATATTTGTTCTGTTTAGGCAAAATGTGTTGATTTAGTGTGATATTTCTCCATACATAATTTTGATTTTGGCATTAAAAAGCCCGGCTTATGGCCGGGCAGGGGGTTATTTCTGGTCTGCCTCTTCGGTTAGTATGGCTAAGTATACGTTAGCCAGATGATAGGCAATTTCTGCGCTCTTGACAAAAAGGAAGAAGGAAATCGATCCAAAAAAGGCGAAAAACGCTCCAGTCGGGTATGCGGTAGCTTCAACTGCGATCAAAGTAATAAAGAAAAATATGCCTGAGTTTATCAATGAAAAAATTGTCAAGGTGATCATCCAAAACATTTTGTATCCAACTGAAGTAGATTTTTTCATTTCAACCTCCAAGGAACGGTAGTTTTTGGGTACGTTGAGAGAATTATAACCTATAGATTATGAGAGGGCAAGTTTGATCTAGTTTGACCTATTGGCATAAACGAAGTAACGGACGGGCGAGTTCCAGAGCTGGCAAGTGTAGAGAATAAGGTTCGCCTTGTAGTCGGTAATGGCGGTGCCTGTTTCTGTCGAGTATATAGTGTACTCATATTCTCTTTGTTCCCAGGTAATTTTTATTTTGTCTCCCGTAGTGAGCTGGGGAAGACTATAGAAGGAATTTAATTTTCTGAATGCAGCTGACCATTCGAGGTAGCCCCAGCGATGAGCGGCTAAGATTACCGGTTGGCCAGTGCGGTTGGGGGTACCAAAGTTGGGGACTCTCCAGATACCTTGCTTGAGTATGTTTTTCCAATCATCTCCTTCGTGGATTTCTCCCCTGACACCTATTTTCTCTATGATAAGTCCGTTTTTTTCCGGTAGGGAAGGATCAAAATCAGGAAGAGGTAATGGAGTTGGAGTGGGAGTGGGAGAAATTTTTGGAGTGACGGTTATCGATGGTGTATTTGTCGGCAGCGCTTCTTCGGTGACGGTGTAGGCGATTGTAGAGGCAAGAGTTTCCGACACTTGTGGAGAAATTCTGTAGTAGACGTGAGGCCAGATAGGGAGAAGGGCGAATATGACAGCAAATGTCCAGAGTGATATACCACTGATAATAAAGAGTTTTTTGGGGGAGGGCATATATATAGTTTAGCAGGGGAGTTGACTAATTTGCTCTTTCCTCTTTGAGGAGTTCCTTTTGACCGAACGACGTCCGATTATCCAGCGATAATCGGTTTCTGGTGCACGGTGTGTTTGCGTCTGCAAAAATGCAGCCGACCATGCTAAACACACCTGGTGCAACCTCGCTCAAAACGAACATCCTCAACGGAAAATACGCAAATTATGAACGTTAGGGATAAATTCGCTTTGCGCAGCTTTTTCAAATTGAACAAACGTTTCGGAATAGTGATATATGAGATTGCCGCGCTTGCCTGCCGGCAAGCAGGTGAGTACACACTCGCAATGACGGAAATTTGTATGGATCCCCGCGTTCGCGAGGATGACAGAGGAATGCAAGCACGGAATGACAGGAAAAAGATTTATATAGATTCCCACTTTCGTGGGAATGACAATGTTTAGTGGCGAGGACGGGGTGATGTACTAGTTGGTAGATTGAACTAGAATAGACGACTTATAGACTATGGCTTGACAATTACAGGCATAGGTGATATTATACGCACTAGATCGATACACTTTGAACTTACTGAAGGTGGAATGGGTTTGGCTAGCAGTGCCAATTTTGGACCGGCGCTGCACGATAGCCTTACGCGCTTCACCCTTAGTAAGCTTAAAGCTCCCCAATTCACTTGACAGGGGGAGTGACAGACTCCATAATCCTGCTTAGTTCCCGATGTTTCCTTTTTCAAATTTCTAACTCACCATATCAATGGACCCGTTCCCAAAAATTTTTATCAAATAACCTAAGTTTAAGTTTATGGCTGACAAAGCCCCTGTTCGTGTTAAAAAAGCTGCCGCAAAAGTGGCGGATAAGGCTGTGGTAAAGGTAGAGCCAGTGGCTGCAGTTGAGAGTGCTAAGACTATCGAGACAATTCCCGTAGCTTCCCCTGTGCCTGCTGTGGCTTCTGTGGTCGCTTCTGTGGCTGCTCCTGTTGTCGCACCTGCAGCTACCCCGACAGTTTCTGCCCCTGTGGCTGCTCCTCAAGAAAGACCCTACTATATGAGACCTCAGTCGAGACCTATGTATGCACAGCGACCGGTGATGAGACCAGCTTACCAACAGAGAAGCGCACCAGAGCCGGTGATCACCGAAGAAGTGACCGGAATTGTGGATGTGATGGGATCTGATGGTAGAGCTGTGGCTAGACCTGACTTTAAACCCAGTGAGAATGATATTTTTATAAACTCTGCCATGAGCAGGCAACTGCGCCTGAGGTCCGGAGATATTGTGGTGGGCTTGGCTAAGCGCCCCAGAGAGGGTGAGCAATATTGGGGAATGGTACAGATTTCAAAAGTAAACGGAGTAGAGCCCAGCAAGATGATGGACAGACCTCGTTTTGAAAAAGGGACTCCAATATATCCTTACGAAAAAATTAAATTGGAAACAGGCAAAGAAATTGTTTCTACCCGCTTGATTGATTTGGTGGCTCCTATTGGCAGGGGACAGAGAGGTTTGATCGTATCTCCTCCCAAAGCAGGAAAGACGACTGTATTGAAAGAGATTTCATCCGGAATCGCCGCCAACTATCCTGAAGTGCATATCATGGCTGTTTTAGTCGGTGAGCGCCCTGAGGAAGTGACCGATATTTCAAGACACATTGCAGCTATAACCAAGACGAGTGCTATGCCTGGTGAAACAGCGGCCAGCAATTTTGACGAAAAAGCTGAAGAACAAACAAAAGTAGCTGAGATTGCTCTCGAGAGAGCCAAGAGATTGGTGGAACTGGGTAAAGATGTGGTGATACTTTTGGACTCGATTACCCGTTTGGCTCGGGCGTATAACCTAGCCATTCCTACTTCTGGTAGAACTTTGTCTGGAGGATTTGATCCTGCGGCTCTGTATCCACCGAAGAAGTTCTTTGGCGCTGCCAGAAAAATTGAAGGTGGTGGATCGCTTACTATTATCGGTACCGCACTTATAGATACCGGTTCGAGAATGGATGATCTGGTATATGAGGAGTTTAAGGGTACGGGTAACATGGAGCTGCATTTGGATCGCAGACTCGCCGAGAGACGTATCTATCCTGCAATCGACGTGATGAGAAGTAGCACCAGAAGAGATGACCTATTGTTTGACTCTATGGAATACCAAAGCGTGATCTTGATGCGCCGTATGCTGGACGTATTGGGAGACAATGAGCGCACCGAAGTGATGGTATCCAGGATGGCGAAAACGAAGTCAAACAAAGAATTCCTGGCTTCGCTAAAAGATGGGGGATAAGGAGTAACTCTTGTAGATTCCCGCCTTCGGCAGTAGCCTCCCGGGAATGACGGTGGAGTGAGATTGCTTCGTGCCTTGGCCCAGGGAGAGGAGGTAACTTGTATAGATTCCTGGTCAGGCCAGGAATGACAATGTGCCTAGTAGGAGACGGTGAAGGAGCTGTCGAGGAGGTGACTGATAGTTTTGCCTTGGTAGAGGATGGATTGTGGGGAGGTGGTGAGCCCGTTTTGTTTGAGAATGGTGAGTGAGTAGGGTGTGCTTGCCGAACCGGTAGCTAGATAGTAGGAGAGGTCTACGGTGCTGGTAGTGCCGGCAGCGGTAGTGTGGAAGAAACCAATTTCGGTGAGGTTGTAGTTTTTTGTAGTAGTTATATTTTGCTCTGGTATGTAAGGTGCGGCTGAAGGGGATGACTGACTGGGAAGAATTTCGACATTCCATGCATCGGAGGGAATATAGAAGCGGAGGTAGCTGACATAATGTCCGGAGAAATCGAAAGGAGGATTTGGGGTGTGGGCAGAGCTGGTGTTGTTTAACTCCAGATGGACACGGTGACGGTAGGTGCTGTTTTCCTCGAAGATAGTGTGCTGGGTGTGTCTTTGGATGCAACAGTTGGCTTTGTTCGCACCGAGATTGGCTTCGATCAGAAGATAGGTATCAAATGCTCCAGGAGTAATCTTGCCTGCCCATTTTCTTTCGAGGAGGAAATTTTGGAAGTCTGTATTAGTGGCATTGAGAAGTAAATTGCCATGGTCTAAGTCATATTTTAATAGGCGAGCGATTTGGAAATACTGAAGAGGATTGAGAGTGAGAAATTTCTTTTTAAGAGCGGTGCCTACAGCAGTGAGGGCATCTTTTTTTTGGGTTGAACCGGGGAAAAAATTGGTTTCTGCCTGGGATTGGAGGAAGGAGTAAAGATTGGTGGGAGTAATTTCGGCTTGGTATTCTCTGACAGTGAAAGGTCCGATGATATCGATAATTTTTTTAATGGTAGTGAGATTGAGGGTGGCCAAAATATCCGGATTGTTTTCTTTGCCTTTTTCCAGAAACCAGCGAATGGAAGTGGCTGCAGTGGGGAAGTCTGGCTCCCAATCGGCGTTGGCTAGTTCCCAGGTGCCATGGAAGAAGGCTCGTTGGATCGGTTCTGGTGGTTTGACGAAGCCATTTAGCTGGCCGTTGGGGACATAGATGTCCTGGAAAGAGAGGTCGATGTTTGGCTTTGTCCCTTGGGTGTTGATGGTAACTTTGGCGTAGGATCCGGCGAAGCCGCCGTTGGCTCTCATTTCTGTATCGTTTTGTAGAAGGATGGTATATGTAGTGGGCCTGTCGATGCCAAGGAGGTAATTTTTGTAGGGAAGGAAGGGTTTGATATATGTGATTAGGGAGTAGATGGAGATAGCAAAAGATAAAAGAATGATTAGAATGGTTAACTTGGTCGGAGTCAGGCGCTTCATTATAATTCTATTGTATAGCCTGGGTGATGGTGGTGATTGTTATAAGAGCTTGCTCTATTTTTCTTCATAACTTCGTTATTCGAATGAAAAATCTTGCGCTTCCTCTTATACTGAAACACCCATAATAGCCTACGGCATTATGGGGTTGGTATACTAAGAGTATGGGATTGAAGCAGAAAATCATTAATTCGCCGCTATACGATTGGTTTGGCAAGCGTAGTTTTTCTCAGGCGGGAGAGGATATTATTGCGGCGGCTGAGCTAAGCAAAAAGAGGGGATTTTATGTGGATATCGGAGCGTATCACCCGAAACAGTTTTCCAATACTTATTTTTTTTACAAGAAGGGATGGAGAGGCTTGGTGATAGAACCAAATCCTGATCTGGTGAGACTATATAAAGATATACGGTCAAGAGATACAGCTCTAGGTATTGGAGTGGGGGGGGGAGATGGAGCGGCGGACTATTTTATGTTTGACGATCCTGCCACTAATACTTTTGATGAAAGGACGGCTGAGAAAAATATACAGGTGGGGAGGAAAATGGTAGGCAAAAAACCAGTAGCTATTTTGCGTTTGAGCAGAATATTGCATGAATATTTGCCCGATGCTCAAAAAATTGATTTGCTGAGCATGGATACCGAGGGTATGGATGAGGAAATCTTGTCTTCGAATGATTGGAAAAAGTATCGGCCAACGATCGTGATCTGTGAAGACTTGGACTTTTCCTGGGAGAAGCCGATGAAGTCGAATGTAGCCGAGATGATGAAGAACTTAGGGTATGAATTAGTGGGTTTGACGCCGTATAGTTTGGTGTTTCGAGACGAGAAGTAGATAGAGGAGGAGAAGTCCAAATGTGGCGTGCGAGTAGAGGGGACTTTGTATCGAAATGGTTTGAGGATCTTTGATGTTGAGATTGATAAGGATAAATGATAGGAGCAGGAACAGCGTATAGGGCAGATTTTTGTGTTTAGTATTTATTGATACGAGAGTCAGAAAGGCAAGAATGGACCAGAACAGATAGTGTTGCCAAGCGATCGGTGAGGTGAGAAGAATGGTGATCAGAAATAAAGAAAAAGTGAGGAGGTGGTGGGATTTCCGGGAAACAATTAGGGTGATGAACCAAATGAGAGCCGACAAAGAGAGATTGATAATAGAGGCGAGGGGTTGGGAAAAGAGACGAGAAGTAAGGGCGGCGAGTGAGGTGTTGTAGTAGTATCCGGAGTAGTGAGTAGACATATTTGTGATTGAATGGAGGAAGGAATTGTTCAATGAGTGTGCGGTAAAAAGGTCTATGGATAGGTTTAATATGGTGAAACATAAAATAAATGCGAGAAGTGCTTTTGTATTTTTTGTGATCAGTAAATACAGGACGAGAAAGATAGGGTTGAATTTGAGGGAGACCGCAAGGGAAAGAATCAGACCGGCAAGGTGATTTCTTTTTTTTGAAATAGAATCGAAGAATAGAGCGAAGCATAGGAAGACCAGAAAATTGATTTGTCCCTGGGCGAGGGCGTATTTCACCGGGAATGTTTGGAGTGAAAGGATAAATAAGAAAAGAGTAGAGATGACGGACTTGGATTTGAAGATAATCGTGGAAAAAATATGTAAAGCAAAAAAGAGAGATGCAAGAGAAGTAGTGGTCCAGAGGGAGTGACTAAGGCTGGGGGGAAGTAGAGAAAGGGGTGTGAGAAGGAAAAGGGATGCCGGTGGATAGACTTGGGAAGGGTAAGAAAGATAGGGGTTTTTGCCACTAAGAAAATTTGATGCCGCTCCCAGATAATATGTGAAATCCTGAAGAGATGACTGAAAGGCTATATATATAGTACGCAGCGCAAAAAAGCTCAGAGCTGTTGTGAGCAGGAGGAGTATTTTTGCGCGATTAGTAAGCCTTGTCATGCTACAATATTTTCCGCTACCATTAATGAAGTAGCAATAGATGAGTAGCTTCAAAAAGATTGTTAACTATTGGTTGTTTGATTTTTTGAGGTTCGTTAGGATTCTGATTTTGTATTTTATCGGCAGCTATTTGTCACCCAGATTTGCCAAATTTGAGAATGTGAAGGGATTTTTTGTCGGTAAAATGTATCAACAGAGGGGGAAATATTCTCGATTGATAGTGAACGGGGTGATGGTAGCTGTAATGGTGTTGGGGGTAACAGTGGGTCCCACCTTGGTAGTAAATGATTCCCAGGCTCAGGCTATGTTATCTTCCGGATTGGGCAATAGGATTGTGTTTGCCCAAGACGCGGCTCCGACCGCAGGGGCACAGGTATTGGGTTTGGCCACGGACAATGCCGTAACGGTAGATACCATGACCCAGGTGTCGGACAAACCTAGAGCCGAAGTGTTGGAGTATAAGGTAGAGCAGGGGGAAACGCTTGCTTCAATTGGGAAAAAATTTGGGGTGGACGTAGATTCGATAAAATGGCTAAATAAAGGGATAGAAGAAAAACGGGTGAAACCTGGTACTCTGTTGAAGATCCCTCCTGTGTCGGGGGTAATCCATACGGTGAAAAGTGGTGAGACGATTTATAGTTTGGCTAAAAAATATAATGTTTCTGCTCAGGCTATAGTAGACTTCCCCTTCAATGAATTTAGCAATGATGAGACTTTTGCTATCGCGATTGGGCAGACCCTGGTAGTGCCTGATGGTGAGATGCCTGATGAACCGGTGACTGCGCCTAGAAGCAATCTGGCACAGCAGATGACTCCCAATGCAGGAGTGGTGTCCGCTACAGGTTCGTGGATTTGGCCCGCGGCCGGTAGAATTACCCAAGGATTTTATTCTTGGCACAAGGCTATTGATATTGCAAATAAGAGTGGTGGACCAATTTTGGCGGCTGACTCTGGTACTGTGATTGTGGCTGGTTGGCCAGACAATTCCGGATACGGCAACAGAATTATGATTGAACATGGAAATGGTTACAAGACACTTTATGCTCATTTATCGAAGATATCGGTGGTAACAGGACAAACGGTGAAGAGAGGGGATGTGATTGGGTCGATGGGTTCGACAGGACGTTCTACAGGCACACATTTGCATTTTGAAATTAGAAAGTCGAGTGGACTGGGAGATCCGCTGGCTTTCTTGAAGTGAGGGGTGGATTGAGACCTGGTGGGGAGGGGATGGCGAGGAAAGGGTGGAATGAGATTGCCGCGCTGCGCTCGCAATGACGAAAAAGATTTGTATAGATTCCTGCCTCGGGAGTACCCTCGCAGGAATGACAGGGTGGGGAGGGAATGACGGGAGTGAGGAGGGATTGACTGGGGTACTGAGATTGCTTCGGTTCGGAATACCGAAACTCGCAAAGACAGAGTGGGGTAGTGATTGCCGCGCTGCGCTCGCAATGACTAATATTGTTATATTAGTTAGTAGTTTGATGTGGTTGAGAAGATGGAGTGAATCTGAGGTAAAATAGGGTATATGGTGGATACGGCAAAATTAATTATTCGTGCTGGACGTGGCGGAGACGGGGCGGTATCTTTTCGTAGAGAAAAATTTATTCCTAAAGGTGGTCCTGATGGTGGTGATGGTGGTAAGGGTGGCAGTATTTGGCTGGAAGCTGATCCTAATTTGAATACTTTGCAGGATTTTGCCCATAGACAGAAATATGAAGCGGAAAATGGGGGAAAGGGTACGGGGAAGAAAATGGCAGGCACAAAAGGAGCTGATTTGATAATAAAAGTGCCTCTGGGTACTACTATTAGACTACTCGCAGTACCGATTGATGAGAACAGAGAAAGAGAAATCCGGGTAAAGGGAATGAAGTTGGGCACTCTGGGAAGGCTAATACCACAAAGACGAATTGAGGGCTTTTTGCAGCGGGAAATTGATATGAATGAGCAGGGAATGAAGCTGCTAGTGGCTAGGGGAGGGCATGGCGGAAAAGGTAATGTCCATTTTAAGAGCTCAAAAACAACCACACCTCTGATTGCTGAAGCAGGACAGTTTGGCGAGGAATATACAGCTGAGTTGGAGATGAAATTGTTGGCAGACATAGGATTGGTAGGATTGCCCAATGCAGGGAAATCTACATTACTGAGTGTTTTGACTGCTGCCAGACCCAAGATAGCTTCTTATGCCTTTACCACTCTGGAACCAAATCTAGGTGTGATGAAGCACAAAGGAGTATCTAGGGTGATTGCCGATATCCCCGGTTTGATTGAGGGTGCCACTGAGGGAAAAGGACTGGGGACTCAATTTCTCCGACACATAGAGAGAACTCAAATGATAGCTCACTTAGTGTCTGCAGAGCCAATGGAAGCGGAAAAAGTATGGAAGAACTATATGACAGTGAAAGAAGAGCTGAAAGTGTACAGTGCAGAACTATCCGGAAAGATGGAAGTGGTAGTGATTAGTAAAACTGATTTGGTAGATGCCGATACCGTCAAGGAAATAGAAAAATATTTCGGTAAGAAAAAGATTAAGACTATTTCAGTATCGTGTGGTACAGGTGAGGGGATGGAGAAATTGAAGGATAGACTGATTTCTCAGTAGTTAGGGGGCGTAGCATTCTTTTTCTGGAGGTCCACAATAGCCGCGGCAATCGGGAATATCGCAGTATGCGGGAGCATTGTTGCAGGTATTCAATGCATACTCTCCTACTAGCTGACAGACGCCATTGACACAACCGTAAGCTCTGGCACAGATATTCCTACCTGAACAACCGGCAACGATCACTCCTTGGTTGACTTCGGTGCTAGATGCAGCATAATAATTGTCACAATAAGGGATTTCTTTTCCTGCCGGATCAAAAATATTCGAGAGAACTGCGTAAACGACAAAGTTTTGGGAACAAGTGACGTTTTGCGGATGGAGATAGAGAATGTATGGATCTCCGGAGTTTGGATCGCAAGGGATGGAATTCATATACGGAGACAGATCGTTGCCACCACAGTTGTCCAGAATACTGGAAGGTGGGTAACAACCATGATCCTCATAATATGCTTCAAAGGCAGCTTTTATTTCTGCTAAATCGGCTTTCCTTACAGTGTCATAGCCTTTGAGAAATTGGACCATGGGATTGAGCATGGTGAGGACAGCGACTCCAATTATAACTAGAACGGTGACGACAATGAGAAGCTCCATCAGGGTAAAGCCTTTGCGGTTCATAGTTTAGTGTAGCAGTATTTATTTTGTCTTTACTAGCCAGTAATTGAATTGGATATCTTGATTGTTGTTGTTTGAACCGACGGCAACAGTAAAACCAACAGCTTCCTGTTTGGACTTGACAAAAAGAACTTGGTTTTTGGTGTCTGATACCGGTGTGAGATATACAAGAGTATTATTGTCCATTTTGGTATTGGCGATAAAGATTTCTGTTTGTCCGGAAGGGAGAGTGGCGGTACCGATGGTAGCGTTTGAATTGATGTTACCTGAGACAGAGGCATCTGTGGAGTTGTTTCCTGCGGCGATGATCAGTTCATTTGTGGCAACTTGCTTGAAGTCTGCCGAACCGGTGTCGTTTACCGAGCTTACCAGACTACCCTCGGTATTGTACACAGATAATACTTGGTCAGGTGAGCTTGAGGTGGTGGGATTTCCGAGAGCTAACTTTCCTGAGATAGTGGCTTCTGTGGTATCTATAGCGTGGGCATAAAGAGTGCCGGAGAGGAGGAGGTCACCATTGATAGCTACTTTTCCATCCGGGTGGAGGGTCATAAGATTTGCGAGTAGATGAATCGGGTGATTTCCGTCCGGTTGGAGGTATAAATCCGAACCGATGGAGTTGAGTGAGTTGGCTAGGAGGGTCCCATTTATTTGTGCATCTTGAGCGAGGAGGTTTTGGGTGGAGACAGAATTGAGAACTAGATCGGCGGGAATTGAAGCTGTGGGAGTGCCAAGGTCGGCAATATTGAGAGGATTTGCTGAAGAAGTAGCTTGGGCGAGGAGAGAATCATAGTTGCCGTATTTGGCTTGAAGATCTGTGAGGATGGCGCTGGCGGTGGAATATTGTCCAGACAAGAGAGAAAGTTGGTCGTTGAGAGAATTTACAGTGTCTCCCTCAATATTATCCGCGTAAAGTGTACCCGAAATGGTGGCATCTACTGATTCTAGGTAATCGATTTGAGCTAGTGGGGAGATGAGTTTTTGTTCGACGATAATATTTTGTGCGACTACTTCGGATACGCGGGCAATACCTGCTTCCAGATTGGCTATGAGTGCCCGGAAGAAACCGCCAACTTCTTGAATTTCTTTTCCGTTGGCATTGAGGACATAAAGATTGTCTGATTGTTTGACTATTTGTGCATTGTAGACCGGAAGAATGGTGCCATCTGGGTCGATCGGGGTGTCTGGATTATTAAGAATGAAACCAGGAAAGCTGCGTGTAGGTGTTTTTGTGGTCCATTTTTCATGATCAAATCTAGGGGAGGTCATGCGATATGAAATAGTTGTGGGGGAACTGGAGTAGAAAACGACTAAATCTTTTTGCAGATCTACCTCATACCAAACCTTGGCCTGTGATTGAGCGGTGAGCAATATGGATAGTTTATCCAAATTAATATTCAAATTGGACGTCTTAGTGAAGACCCAGAGATCTGAGCCTTGCTCTTGGTGGAGAATATCCATGACGTGACGATACCCGACACCGTCGACGTATTCGCTGGTGGCCACATTGCCGGTGACTTCTTCTTTGACACCGATCATGGAAGAGAAATAGGTGGAAAACTTTTCTCCATTTATTGTATATGGAGGGTCGACGGTACCGACGTTGATCTTACCTGTGCCCCCGCTGCCAACGGTGATTGTCGCCACTCCAGCGACATCCGGGTCTAATATGATGCTATCACCTGTCTCTGTAACGGTGAAGGTGCCTGAGTCTACTTCCCAATCTGTGTTGCCTAATTTTCTATTGGTGATGTCGATGGCTTGCAATCCATCTGTGCCGACTATGCCTGTATCTCCAAGGTAGAGACCTCCCCAGAAGTTAGTAGTAGATCCTAGGTTGTTTGCATTTGTGGTTAGTGGTATGACATTGCCATTGACAATGACCTGGACTTTGTTCGTAGTACCGTTTTCAACTAGACTGATACCATTTATCCAGGTATTTACATCGGATTTGAATTGGAGCTCGAGAGCGTCCGTATCTGGTCTTATAACCCCGCCCATGGTGAGGGTACCGGAAATGCTGGCATCTCCCGCTACATGAAGAAGGGTAAGAGGTGTAGTAGTGCCAATACCCACATTTCCTCCAGTGAAAAGAGCAGAGTAAGTGGCGTTGCTGAAAGTGCTGGTGCCGGTAAAGGTGTTGGCGGTGGTGCCGGATTGGGTGTAAGCACCATCGGTGGTGATGCCGGTAATACCAGTCATGACACCAGTAGTAGAAATATCCCAATCGGATGAATTGATTGCGACAGTAGCTGAACCATCTCCGATGGTGGTGATACCGGTGGAGGAGAGGGTGGTGAAAGCACCGGTGCCAGCAGTGGTAGCACCTATATTCGTAGTATTGATTCCTGTGGCGGTAGTATTGAAGTTTGCTGATGTAAAAGTGATATCGTTGGCTCCAGTATCTATCGAAGAAGCAGACAAGCCAGCTAGAGCAAGTGCTCCAGACGTAGCAGTAAGATTGAGAGCTCCTGTGGTAAGCGTGAGTCCGTTTGAGGCAGTTAGGGTTGAAGAGAATCCTCCAGTACCGACAACTTCGAGATTGTATGTAGTGGGAGCAGTGGTACCAATTCCAAAATTACCTGTGTTTACAAATGAGTTCTCTCCTGCTGTACCGGCTAAGTGAACATATGCTGATGTTGTAGCAGTGGAGCCAATATTAATTGAATCAGTGATATATTTTGGAGCAATGGATCCTGATGTCCTTTGCCATAAATTCTCAAGAGAACTAAAGTCATTAACACAATTTGTTTCTCCATCTCCAGTACAGAACTGAGTGGCTTCTACTGTTCCATCGGATACGGCTGTTTCGTAGAGTGATAGTCCGTCTGAAACGTATACATCACCAACTACATCAAGAGGTGCATCTGGATTAGTGTCACCGATACCCACATTTCCGGCAGAGCCACCCGCACCATTGAGGACTATGGTTGAGCCGGTAAGAGTAAGACCTTCGTAGGCATTGTCTGCATCGTTTATGCTTGAAATAGCGATTCCATCTGCACTGCCTCGATTAGTGCCGGCCTCGAAACGGAGATTTTGATCAACGCCATTATAAAGATGGAATCTTGAAAGTGGAGTGGTTGTGCCAATACCAACATTTCCTGCAGTGGGTTGGAGCAAAATATAACTACTAGTGCGTGTGGCATCGGATGTACCTTGAATAGTGATATCTCCATTGGCAACATCTGAACCGTTGATGGTAGCATTGTCTGCAGAAAAGGTGAGAGTAGTAGCACCGCCCCAAGCAACACTTGCAGAAGTAGTGAGAGTAGCAAGAGATGATGCTGTAAGTGTGGTAGTGTTTGTTAGAGCTAGCGTGGTTGAGGTGAGATTGATGGTGCCGTTAGTATCATTATCAATTGTCTCACCGTTTTGCAGGCTAATATCAGTGGTGAAACCTGTTCCTGTAATGCCAATGGCCGTTCCTGTGGTACCAGCAACTTCCAACTTGGATCCCGGATTCGTAGTCCCAACTCCAAAGTTACCTGTATTTACAAATGAATTCTCTCCTGCGGTACCAGCGAGGTGGACGTAGGCTGAGGCAGTGGCGGTAGCACCGATGTTGACGGAGTTGGTGATTTCAAGA
>Ga0172379_10003581_pt1 | contig 24427 bp, 28 predicted proteins | sample GrowelOW334metaG_FD_119756 | JGI IMG/M metagenome (GOLD analysis project Ga0172379, IMG submission 119756) | Groundwater microbial communities from an aquifer near a municipal landfill in Southern Ontario, Canada - Groundwater well OW334 metaG | ecosystem: Environmental > Aquatic > Deep...
TACCCCCACCTGGGGTATAGGTCTATTATAGCAGAATAAAAAACCCTGTCAATACTCTACTGACATTTTACTGCGCCACCTGGCAACCTGCTCCCCCATTAGAAGCAGGAGCCTTATTGCTTAATACGGCCACAGAAAAGCTTGATGCCACAGGACTTGTGCTTAACTTTGTTGCGCAAAAACTTGGCTGATTATTAAATCCGGCGCAAACCATTGACTTTATTCCATCAGCAGACCTTCCACCAAAACTATTTTCCGATACTACTGCGTTTCCTAAAACCATTGTTGGCGAACCGGTAACCCTATATTTATTTTGACCCTCAAAATCTTTTTTTGCATAAGCCACGCCCCTGTTCGAATCCGACATACAAGAACTTAGTTTTGAAGAATCAACTCCTGTAGATTTTTCACAGGCCACTTCTTGCCCCGAGGATTTCATTTGACAGGAAACATAATTCCAATATTTCCCAGATTGCTCTTCTCTTATGCAAATCTGCCTTAGATTTTCTTTAGCCTCGGCTTCCCCGTGCATGGCGGTTATATTTTTTCCATCGCTTGTGACAGACCCCATATACATAACCTTCATATATTTAGCCAGGTCGGGCATATTCTTAATCGCCTCGCTCATTGCTCTTTGCATCTGCAAACCAAATGGGCATCTTGAAACCACATACGCTTCTAGAACAGGGCTATTTGATTTAGTAATATTTACAGCCACGGGCTTGTTTGCCACCTGATTATTGGCTGTATTATTTTTTACAACAACATTTTTATTTTGTTCTTGAATCTTTGATGTAACCGATTCAATAACATAAGAATATGAAATTAAAGATATCAAACTCGTAATTGCCACTCCTGTAATTATTCCCAATACTAATTGCTTGTCCATTTTTTTATAATTTAATTATATCTATACAAAAATAACATCCGTATAAAAACTAGATTATTTTAGGATTTAAAATTCCATCCGAAAACGATAATGTCAACCAATTAAACAGCTTTGTATCTGCGGAACTAAAAATTTTATACTTCACATAAAGTTGAGAAGTGAAAACTCGCATTAATTCCAACAAATATTTCTGCAGGAAAAAATAAAAAAGCAAAACAACAAATAAAAAGCCTGCATATTGATAGTCTATGGTTGCGCTAGTCATTAGCGCTCTTTCACTAAGATGACTACTCATAGACTCGCCAATGCATGCGCCATCAATACAGGCGCTACTGCCAAAAACGCACCCATCTGTAATGCAAATACCCCAAGAGCTGAATAGAATCATTAATACAAAAATTGTTAAAAATACAAACAATGATTTAATTGTTTTCTTTTCCATCAACATGATTATATTATAACAAAATAAAAAGTAGTGTCAAAACAATAAAAAAGGAGGAGTCGGGTTTTCCCTATCCTCCGGTGTGCAGTGATACTGCAACCATGTTTTCTTCTGTTCGTTCCTAGAAGATGTCCTTGTGTGCCCCAATGAGCACTCGGAGCCGTTCGGCCAACAGACTGGCGTCAAACGGCTTCTTGAACGTCTCGTTGATGTGAGACCGGTCAAAAGCCAAACTGCCATCATCGGGCACCAGGGCCACCAGAATCACGTTGGTAAATTCGCTGTTGCGACGGAGGTTCTGACAGATCTGCAGCGCTTCGGTACGGCCGATCGAGAAGTCCACAACGATGCAGTCGGGACAGAAGCTTTCCGCTTGAATCCCGGCATCAAACCCGCTCGAGGCAACCGCCACCCGGAAAGACCGGTCCGACGTCAACTCCCGCCTGATCTGCTCCACCATAACCTGGTCTTGAGCAACGAGCAAGACTTTGGCCGTGGTCTCATCTTCCAGCTCCCTCAAGGCTTCTGGGAATGCCCCATTTTCCTTGAGGAACCTGATGAGATACTCCCGCGGAATCCGGCGGTCTTGCGAGCCTGGGACGCGGTATCCCCGTAGTCGACCCGTGTCAAACCACTTAGCAACGGTTGTTCTCCCCACCTTGCAAAGCTTGGCCACTTGGCCAGTTGTGAAAACTTTCACCTCAAGCTCCTTTGCGCTAAAACCTGGGACCTCGAACTTGTAAACCAAAAACGATGTATCCACAATACACCAATATCAACTTTATGTCAACAATAGATTATTTTATAATTCCTCCACCAAGGACGGCATTTCCCTTGTAAAAAACAGCCGATTGTCCCGAGGTAATTGCCCTTTCAGAAGTTTTATAAGTTAGGTCGCCGTTTTTCTGCAAAACGGCTTTTTTAAGAGGTGCTCTGTATCTTGCCCTCACATCCACCAGCGCCGGAAATTTTTCGGGTTTTTGTATCCAGTTTATATTTACAATTTTAGCTTTTTTAGAATTTAAATCTTTTTCTCTGCCAACATATAAAATATTTTTCTTTAAATCTTTTTTAACCACAAAATACGGCCCGTGGCCGTTTTTAATATCCAAACCGTGCCTTTGCCCGATTGTGTAATAAAACACCCCCTCATGCTCACCCACCACATTCTCACATTCTCGAGAATGTGAGATGTCAATAATTTTACCTGATTTTGGCTTTATATATATTTTTAAAAACTCCTTCATATTAAATTGACCCACAAAGCAAACCCCCTGGCTGTCTTTTTTTTCTGCGTTTTCCAAACCAAACTTTTTAGCCAATTTCCTCACTTCCGGTTTTTCTAAATCCCCCACCGGAAATAAAATTTTAGAAAGTTGTTGTTTTTTTATAGTATATAAAAAATAAGTCTGGTCTTTATTTTTATCTTTTGCTTTTAAAAGTTTGTTGGCGAGCGAAGTGCGAGCATAGTGTCCTGTTGCCACAAAGTCTGCGCCATTTTTCATTGCCCTATCAAAAAACAATCCAAACTTTATTATTTTGTTGCACATTACATCCGGATTTGGGGTAATTCCTTTTTTATATGAATCAATCATATATTTTCCCACCTGCTCTTCATATTCTTTAGAAAAATCCCACGTTTCAAAAGGAATTTCCAGTTTTGCACAAACCCGCATTGCATCCTGTCTGTCTTGTTTCCAAACACATTCTTTTCCCAAAATTTCGGGCGCCCATTGGCGCATATAAATTCCCACAACATCAAAACCCTGCTTTTTTAACAAAGCAGCAGAAACCGAGCTATCAACCCCGCCCGACATCGCAACATATATTTTTTTAACGCTTTTTACCATATCAATTTTATAACACATTTTTTAGTAAAAGAAAAGCCGAGAACGAATTGAATCGTTCCCGGCTAGAATGTCCCGAAGGACCTACTATCGCATCGATTCAGCAAACATACTGTCGATTATCGCCGTTGCCAAAGAGCGAAGATGTGCGCTGCTTTGCCTTGGAGACCTTACGTGCGCATCATCAAAAGCTTCGAGCTGTGCCATTACGGCATTGAGCTCATCAATATTGGGAGTAAATTGTGGGACCCTCCCAGAATGATACTCGGTTAGGGCCTTTGCTAGGTCTGCCGTAGCGTAAGAGCGATACCGTGGCGTCCGAATCTGGGGAATCATCTCCCTTACGGCTTCCTCGTCCACTCTAAGCCCGGAAAACCGAACTATGAAAATGAGCGCCTCGGTTCGCCAATATGGGCTCATCCCCACCATTTGGTTGGCAACTTCGCGGGCTTCATCAAGGCGATGCGCCTTGGCCAAAGTGACCACAATGATTGCCAAAGCTTCGGCAACTTGATCACTGTGCATAGGATGTTCTCTCGCCACACCAACAGCGTGAAGAATGTCCTCACGGTTTTTGGTGACAATCGCAACTACGGCAAGAAGCCGAACAGCCAACCTAAAATCCTCAAGATGCTCTGCCACTTGGCGCAGCCTTTTGACGATTTTTTCGTTTGTTCTAACCATCATCATCTTACTCTACTCCTCTAGAATGGGAACGAACCACATAAACTAAAAAATGGCGCTACGCCATTGATTTGTATTCTCATATTAACAGATAAATTTTTCCTTGTCAAGCCCCATTACCCATAGTATTTTTCAGTATAAAATCTTATAAGTTGTTCAATTTCAGGAATTGCATCCGGATCACCCGCCCCAACCTTGAGCTTTTTTTGCACATCCAAAAGATTTCTTGCTCCGTCTAAAACAGCTCCCTCAATATCTTTTTCGGTAATATTCAGTCTTTTATCAATAATTTTTGTGCCTTCCACAATTATTCTGTTATGCTGTTGAGTATTTCTAAAATAATTATTTGCAGTTTGCACAAAGGCTTTATCACACAAAACAGAGCAGTGCACTTTTCTGCCAGGCAATCCGCCCAATCTTTTTAAAATATCCTGAGGTTTTATTTTTAAAGCATTTTCCAAAGTCATTCCACCCTTTTCTGTAACCATTACAGAAAACATTGAAGTTGCCGCAATTGCCGAAGCGCATCCAAAAGTTCTCCATTTTAATTTTTTTACTTTTTCGGTTTTTGGGTCAACAAAAAGCCACATTTTCATTACGTCTCCGCATTGAGGCGAGCCAACCTGCCCCACCGCATTAAACTCTCCGGGTTTTGGGTCTTTTGCCAAAAAATTCTTTGGCTTAAAAAAATGTTTTTTAACAATATCAGAATACACCCACCCGCTCCCCGGTTGGTTGTTTAAAACATCTGACTTTTTATTTGATATATTTTGCATTTTCTTCTGTTTTTATTGGTGAGATTTTTCTTAAATCTTGTACAATTTTTGGCAAAACTGCCAAAACATAATCTATATCTTTTTTTGTTGTACTTCTGCCCAAAGTAAATCTTAGGTTGCTGTTAGCAAACTCATACGACTTGCCCAATGCCATTATCACATGGGACGGCTCAAGACTTTTTGAGTCGCAGGCCGAACCTGTTGAAACAGCTATTCCATATTTATCCAGCCACAAAAGCATTGCCTCCCCCTCAATATCCAAAACAGAAATATTAATATTATTTGGCAACCTGTTTTCTGGATGGCCATTTAATATTACACGCGTGATGTTTTTTATAATATTTTTTATAAAATAATCTCTTAACTTTGTTTCTCTTTTTGATTCTATTTTTCTTTTTTTGTCGGAAATTTCCAAAGCTTTTGCCAACCCCACAATCCCCGGAACATTTTCTGTTCCGCTTCTTTTGCCCCCTTCCTGACCTCCTCCAAAAATTATTGGTTTTATATTAACTCCTGTTCTTACATACAAAACCCCGGTGCCTTTGGGCCCATAAATTTTGCTTCCGTTTAAAGTTAGCAAATCAACTCCAAGACTGTTAACGTCCAGCTCAAGATAACCGGCAGCCTGGCAGGCATCTGTATGAAAATAAATTAGCGTTTTTATGCCTCTTTTTTGCCTGTCCAGCCTTGTTTCTTTTATTATTTTAGATATTTCTTTTACTGGTTGAATTGTCCCAATTTCGTTGTTTGCATACATAACAGACACAAGAACAGTTTGGTCTGTAATTTTATTTTTTAAGTCTGCCAAATTTATAACGCCATTTTGGTCAACTTCAACCAAAACTGTTTCAAATCCGGTTTCTTTTAAATGCTCCACCGAATTTAAAACGGCATGATGTTCTATTGAAGAACAAATTATACTGCTTCCCACCTGTTTATTTGCCCGCGCAACACCTAAAATTGCCAAGTTGTCGCTTTCTGTGCCCGACCCGGTGAATATAATTTCCTGCGGAGCGCAGTTTAAAACTTTTGCCACTTTTTGTCTGGCATTTGTTAAAACTTCTTTTGCCGTGTATCCTTGTTTATGCAAAGACCCCGGATTTCCATAGATTTTTTCAAAACAAACATTCATGGCTTTTAAAACCTGTTTATCTATGGGGGTTGTTGAGGCGTGGTCTAAATATATTTGCTTCATTTTATTAAATCTGCCAATGTTATTGAGCTTAATGTCTTGCTCACCGCTTTATCAATTTTATTCCAAACATTTTTTGCCAAGCATTTTTTTGACCTTAAGCATTGACTGCAGTTTACAGTATTTATATCTTCAAGCAATTCAATTATATCTATTATGGCAATTTTATTTGGAATTTTTGCAAGAAGATATCCTCCAAGCGCGCCGTGTTGGGAAGTTACTAATTTCCCTTTTTCCAAACTGCAAAAAATCTTGCTCAAAAACTCAAAAGGCACGCCCTCAATGTTTGAGATTTCCCTTATTGAAATTGCTTTTTTATTTTTACCTTTGGCCAAATGGACCATTGCGGTCAGCCCATATTCAGCCTTTTTTGATATCTTCATATTATTAACTTTGCATTCACTTATTCATAACCGACTAAATTGGTCGGATATGCTTAAGATTACCAGAAATGTTTGATCGTGTCAAGGTAAACAAAAAGCGGTCCTCCCAGACCGCAAATTTGTCAGGCCCTAATTATTGCTGGGCTTTCTTCTTTGAGAAGAAGAAAATGTAGATTATTTCTAAAATTCCCAATGTATTTACCAACAAAAGCACAACATACCAAGGCATACTGTTATTTTTTACGGCTTTCCACAAGGCAACTCCCTTCCAAATAATGGTCCAGACGGCTATTGCCACAAACAAAGCCAAAAACCACGGATTATTAAGCTTATGCACAAAATTTATGAGCTCTTGTTCTTTTGGTGTTATCATAATTTTTATTTTATTTATTATTAATAATATAATATCCGGCAGCTCCAAATGAAACCGAAACATTTAACGACTCCTTTTTGCCAGCCATTGGCAAATAGATAATTTTATTGCATTTCTTTAATATTGTTTTTGAAACTCCTTTTACTTCGTTTCCCAAAATTAAAGCCATTGGAAACTTGGGCACAAATTTTGTGTACAAAATAGCTTTTTTGCCTGCCTGCCGAGCGGGTAGGTCCTGTTCTAAGGCTACTATATTAATTTTACTCTTTTTTAATTTATCAATCAATCTTGAGGTTTGCTTTACATATTCCCACGAAATTGTGTTTTCTGCGCCCAAAGCGGTTTTAGAAATTTTATGGTGAGGAGGCTTTCCGGATATTCCGCATAAATATAGTTTTTCCACGCCAAGAGCATCGGCTGTTCTAAAAATAGACCCGATATTTTCCAAACTTCTTATATTGTCGCAAATTACATAAAAATCATTCTGCGTGTCTTTTTTCATATCTTATTTTATATTAGCATAAATTACCTTGTCAATGCGGTCGTCAGTACAAAGTATTATACCAATTGCGCGGGTTATGCAGATAATTTAAAATATTTTCTTAAAATATCGTCGTTATATATTTTTTCAGCTACAACTATGTTTACAAAAGGATTTATATCAAAAACCTCGCAAATAAGCTGAACTTCTTTTTCACAAGGATAAGGGCAAACCCAGACACTTTTTTGCAACTGGAAAAAATTCAAATTTTGCAGTTTCCACCTTATGGCATTTCTCGCCTTCCTTTTTTTGTTTTCCGGAATATCAAATATAACAATCCTCCATTTTTTGTCCCAAACTTTTTGTTTTTCAATTTCCATTTTATCAAATATAATCTCCTTAACAACCTTTTTCCCCTTTTCGCTTAACTTTATTATAAACTTACCATTTTTTTCCTCCAGGATTACAATTTTATTTTTGTTTAATCCGGCCAAAGACCTTACTAGGGCCTTTTCATTAAAATTATTATATTTCTCTTTATATTTTTTATTCTTTAAAATTGCCCGCACTATATTTATCAAAAAATTTGGAGAAGTGGCGACTACCGCAAATATACCCGCAAAAGCCAGCATAAGCAATACATCTTTAGTTATTTCTCCATATCGTATTCGCATAATTTTACCTTTATGCCTAATTCCATTATATTTTAATTTTATTTCACCCCGATAACCTTGTCAAGCCGAACGACAATACAAAGTAATGCAAAAAATACACCCATAATCAATAACTTTACATTCATCAATTTATTATATAACATCAAATTAGCGTCTTTCCCATTCTGTCTCCTTCGTTCTCCTTCTCAAAGAAGAGGTGTGTTGTCATGAGAACTCGTATTTTTGCTTATGGCTTTTGGTTCGTAGTGGCTTTGGCGATTGCCTATAGCTACTGGGTGCGAAACCTGGAGCTCCCTGCGCCGGCAACCATCGACCTCACTCAACTTCCGGAGAATAGTCTATTCCTTCATGGTGAAGCAGCGTACCACGAATCGTCCGTTTCGATGCCGTTGGGCATGAACGTGGGGGCTGTTGTTTACTACCAGATTTACGGCGGATCCGGCGTCAACACGCTAATCCTCACCGTATTCAGACAAGATTCTGGTAATCCCAACATCCTCAAGCGCATAAGACACGACTGGCTACGACCGGAAAATGTGTGGAGCGATACCCGTTTCAGGCATGTTAGCATCTCAGATGTCACCATCTCTGGCCGAATAGTCACCATCTCTCCCAAAAAAGACTTCGGGACGATCTTCTTCGCAGGAGTATTCATCTTCATGGGGCTAATCGGATGCGCAGGTTTTTCTGGCTGGTTTGAGCCAGAGCGGACTCCGCACGAAAAACAACTCATGCCAGCCACGTGCTAGCATGCCCTCAAGGAGGACCAAAAAGCAGGGCTTTTACGCCCCGCTCAGCCAGTTTAACCGCTGGCCTTTTTTTATTTTGAAAATCTTTTTTCGGCTTCTTGCCAATTTACCACATTCCACCAGGCCTTCAAATAGTCTGCCCTTAGGTTTTTATATTGCAAATAATATGCGTGTTCCCAAACGTCATTCAGCAAAATTACCGTGTGGCCCTCGCTCATTGGAGTGTCTTGGTTTGCAGTTGAAACAATTTGTAACTCGCCACTTTTTGTTTTTATTAGCCACACCCAGCCGGATCCAAATCTTTTTAAACCTTCATCGTTAAACTTTTGCTGAAAATCTGCCAAACTGCCAAAAGTTTTCTCAATTTCTTCTGCCAATTTTCCTGTTGGTTCGCCCTCTTGCCCTGAGCCCGTCGAAGGGTTTTTCATTGTCTCCCAAAAAATGGAATGGTTTACGTGCCCTCCTCCGTTATTTTTTACCGCGGTACGAATATCTTCTGGCACTTCGCTCAAATTCATCAATAATTCTTCCGGAGTTTTCTCAAACAATTCGGGGTGTTTTTCAACAGCAGTATTTAAATTGTTTACATATGTTGCATGGTGCTTATCGTGATGAAACTTAAATGTTTCCTCAGATATATATGGCTCTAAAGCATCATAGGCATATGGCAAATCCGGTAATTCGTATTTTTTCATGAAATTAAAGCAAGGCAATTAATTTTTCGCGGCTTACAGAGCGAAGCGATGTCTGCCAAGAAAAATAATTACCGAGCGAATTTAGCATCCGCAATCTCCTTGTCCTGGCATAGCAAATTCTTTTCTTTCGCTGTATTCTTGCTTCTTTCCTTTGTGCCATTGCTCCACCGGCCTGATGTATCCCACAACTCTTGAATAAACTTCGCATTTTTGAAAATTTGTCAGCGCGGGATTTTTAGCGTAGCAATCATTACACTTTAAAATATTAATCTTTTCCCCATTATTATCATATACCAAGGATACGCCGTTTTCTAATTCTTCGTTGTTTGTTGTGATTACAACTCCGCAATCATGACAAATATTATTTCCCGCATTTTGTACATTTTCCATAAAAATTTATTTTATAGCTGTTAATAATACCTATTTTAACTCTTCTTTTGTTTAAAATTCCGCAACCGGCGCATTCATTCATAACATCATAAACATTTCCGCATTTTTCACATATAAAATGAGCGTGATCGGAAACATCTCCGTCAAAATGAACAATTTCTTTGGTATCAATTGCTTGAATTTCTCCTTTTTTCTCAAAGTTGTTTAAAACCCTGTAAACCGTTGCCTGGCTTATGCTTGGAAGCTTTTTCTTTACCTCCTTATATACAGCTTCGGCAGACGGATGAGTCTTTACACTTTTTAAATAATCAAGAATTATGCTTTTTTGAGCAGTTGATCTTTCTTTTTTAATTGTTTTTTGGGACATACTTTTTTTAGGACTTAGCAGGTTAAATATAGTCCCGATATTTATCTGCTAAGTCCTGCAGGAAACTTTATTAATAATCTTTCCTAATTAGATTTTATTACTATTAAACAAACACGTCAATATGTGGATAACTATTCTATGTTATACAAATAGTGATTTGTTGGATGAAGTTTAAAGCCAAGTTTTTGGTAAAGACCATTGGCAGCCACCCTATTTGGATTTGTTGTTAGCTCAATAACTTCTATTCCATTTTCTTTTGCCCATTTTATCAAGTCAGCCGTTATCTCTTCTCCGTAGCCCTTTCCTCTATATTTTGTGTCAACAATTATATCTTCTAAAACCGCTTGCTTTCTTAGCAAAGTTTGCCGGACAAATATCCACCCTGCCCCAATCAGCTTTCCATCTATCATTTTTTTAGAAAAGTATCCGTTCAACAGAGACCTGTAAAAATTAATTTCTTTAATTTTTGCAGAAGAATCCAATTGGCTGATAATTTCTTTTAATTCGGAAAAATCCACCCAATTTTTTTGCAAATATTTTATAATATTCCTGTTTGAATCAAAAGCAATTTCGTTTGCATCTAAATCTTTTATGTTCTGCCAAGAATATTCTTCGTTTTCTTCTTTATTTAATTTAATTTCGCCGTTTATTTCGGCCAAGTAAGCATGATTTAAAATTGGAAATGATTCTTCCTTCCATGAGGCAGATCCGGGGAACCAATTAATAAAATCCAACCTTGCACTCACTCCCAATTCTTCCATTAATTCTCTGGAAGTTGCCTGCTCGGGAGTTTCATTTTGATTCATATAACCTCCGGGCAAGTCCCACTTCCCCAAAAACGGATTTTCTTTTCTTTTTAATAATAGAATTTTACTGTCTTTAATAATAACTGCTGTTACCGTTCCTTTTGGATTTTTAAAATTGCATATTTCACATTTCATATTTTTGTAAGTTATCCACAATTGACGTGGTTAATAATAATGATTACTATTAATATAATAATATAAAAATAAACAATATGCAAATAAGTGTTACAAAAAGAGACGGCAGTAAGGAACCCTTCAATGCCGACAGAATAAATAAATCCATAGAAAGAGCTTGCTTGGGACTTGAGGATCCCATCAGCAAAGTAGTGCAAATAGCTTCTGAAACCCGACTTATGCTTTACGATGGCATTACAACCGAAGAATTAGACTATGCAACGATTAACGCGGCGCTTCAAAATGTTCAGGAAGACATTAACTATGACAAAATAGCCACACGACTGCTGCTTAAAACAGTTTATAAAAGGGTTAACAAGAATTTTTCCGACTACATAAAAGACGGCGTTGAGTCTGGGGTTTTAGATAAAAAAATGGTTGAAAAGTATGATTTAGAAAAACTTGCCAAAGCTATTAACGAAAGCAGGGACGACCTTTTTAAATATGCGGGCGCTTCTACCCTACTGGACAGATACGCAATGAAAGATAAAAACCAAAAACCAATTGAAACCCCCCAATATTTTTTTATGAGAGTGGCAATGGGACTTTCTTACAACGAACAAAATCCAACCGAACAGGCAATAAAATTTTACAACAAAATGTCGCAATTGGAATATATCGCCGGAGGCTCCACAAATATTGGGTCAGGAACAACACGACCGGCCCTGTCTAACTGCTTTTTATTGGAAATTCAAGATGATGTGGAAAATATCGCAAAATCTGTTTCCGATGTAATTAAAATTTCAAAAGCCACCGGTGGCATTGGAGCTTCCATTACCAAATTGCGGGCTTCCGGATCCCCTCTTTCTTCAAATAATACAACTTCTTCCGGGCCCACCCCTTTTGCCAAGATCATAGACACAGCAATACGCGCTATTCAGCGTGGCGGAAAGAAAAAAGGAGCCCTATGTTTTTATATGGAAAACTGGCATTTGGATTTTCCGGATTTTTTAATGTGGAAACATAATGCCGGAGACGACTATTTAAGAATGCGCACGGCCGACACCGCGGTTTTTCTTTCTGATGAATTTATGAAAAGAGTGGAGAATAAAGAAGATTGGTATATGTTTGACCCAAAAGAAGTTAGCGACTTAAATGAATTATACGGACAGGCATTTTCAAAAAGATATGCAGAATACATTGAAATGGCTGAAGCCGGGAAACTGCGAATTTTTACAAAAATACCGGCGGAAGAACAATATCGCCAAATTTTAGTAATGCTACAGGCAACCAGCCACCCATGGTTAACATGGAAAGACCCAATAAATTTAAGGGCCTTAAATAATAATACCGGAACAATTCATATGTCTAACTTGTGCACAGAAATTTGTTTACCCCAAGACAAAGATAATATTGCAGTTTGCAACTTGGCTTCCATAAATATCGCGAGACACATAGAAAACCCTTCGACAAGCTCAGGGCAGGTTAACTGGGATAAACTTCAAGAAACAACAAGGTTGGCAGTAAGACAACTGGACAATTTAATAGATATAAACTTGTTGCCAATACCAGAAGCAATAAAAAGTGACAAAGAAAACCGGGCGATTGGTTTGGGAGTTATGGGATTTTCTGAAGCAGTTGAACTGCTAAAACTGGGCTACGAAGACGAAGAATCTTTTGAATTGGCTGACAAAATTTTTGAATTTATCAGTTTTTATGCAATTGACGAATCGGCAAACTTGGCGAAAGAACGCGGAAGCTACACTCATTTTGCGGGATCCGGCTGGTCAAAAGGAAAAGTCCCGTTTGACACCATAGAAGAAGTTGAAAACTCAAGGGGTCAAAAATTAAATTTAGATAAGACAAGCCATGCAAGCGAACTTGGAATAAACTGGCAGGGCCTAAGAGAAAAAGTTAAACAAGGAATGAGAAATGCAACTCTTATGGCAGTTGCTCCAAATGCAAATATTGGATTGGTTTCCGGCACTACTCCGGGAATTGATCCAAGATTCGCCCAAGTGTTTTCCAGAAATAAAATATCCGGAAAGTATTTGGACATCAATCATAACCTTGTAAAAGACTTAAAAGCAATTGGCCTTTGGGACCAGGTTAAAAAAGAAATCATTGAAACCCAAGGAGATATTCTAAAAATAGAGAAAATTCCTGAAGAGATTAAAAAAAGATACAGATCTGCATTTACAACCTCGCCAATTGCATTTATAGAAATTGCCGCTCGCGCCCAAAAATGGGTGGACCAGGCACTCAGCCGAAATATGTATTTAGAAACCAGGATTACCGAAGATTTAATGGAAATTTACAAAACCGCCTGGAAAAAAGGGCTCAAAACAACATACTATTTGCATATGAAACCTCGCCACACCGCCGAGCAAAGCACTGTAAACGTAAACAAAAGAGAAAAAATGGGCCGTGTTGGATTTGGAGCTGTGGCACAAACAAAAAAACCAGAAGACAGCTACGAGGAAATGATGAAAAAAATAAACGAAGACCCCCAAGCCAAATTTATCTGCGACAGCTGCCAATAGCAAAATAAATTTTTAAATCTAAATTTTTAATTTTTAAATAATATTTAAATTTTTAAAATTAGAAATTAAGAAATTATTTATAAAATTATAAAATTAAAAATTAAAAATTATGTCAATACTAGGAAAAGCATCACCAAAAGATTACAATTTACATCCATCTATATATCCTTGGGCGCGCCAACTTTACGACCAAGCAATCGCAAACACTTGGTATCCACACGAAATTCCTTTGAAAGAAGATTTGGAAGATTGGGCAACAATGACCGATGACGAAAAATATGCGGTTGAGTTTGTGATGTCATTTTTTAATCCTGCCGAACTTATTGTAAACCGAGTTTTGGCTTTGGGAGTTTATCCATATTTAAAAAGTGCCGAGTGCCATTTATATTTAGCAAAACAAATGTGGGAAGAAGCAAACCATTGTGTTGCTTTTGAATATGTTTTGGAAACTTTGCCATTAAACAAAGACAAAATTTACGAAACCCACATGGTAACCCCCTCAATGAAAGCAAAAGAAGATTTTATCAACAAATATATGGCACGTATGACCGATGAAACTTATGACGTCTCCACAACCGAGGGCAAAAAAGAGTTTGTAAAAAACTTAATTGCTTACAACATAATAATGGAAGGAATTTGGTTTTATTCTGGTTTTATGGTTATGCTTTCTTTTCGCCAAAGAAATAAATTAAGAAACTTGGGGAGCATGATAAACTGGGTAATAAGAGACGAAAGCTTGCACCTAAAATTTGGCATAAACTTGGTCCTCACAACCCTTGAAGAAAATCCGGAAATTTTGTCTTCCGAGTTTGCAGAAGAAATAAAAAAAATAGTTATAGAAGGAGTAGATTTGGAAACACAATACAATAAAGATTTATTCCCAAAAGGAATTTTGGGATTAAACGCCGACTACGTAAACCAATATGTGCAATATGTTGCCGACAGAAGACTTGAAGAATTGGGCTTCGCCCCGCATTACAACGCCACTAATCCTGCAAAATGGATGAGCACCGCCACCGATGTTTATGAACTTGTAAACTTTTTTGAAGCCCAAAACACCAGCTACGAAGTTAATAGTAAGTCTCACAACTCAGACCAAGAAAAAAAATAGCTATATTTCACCTTTTTTGATTTTACCTCTAATCTCTTCAATTACGGTGTTAAAGTACCACAAGTTATGGAAAGTCAAAAGTTTTAAGGCGGTGAGCTCCCCTGCTTTTAGCAAGTGGCAAATGTAATCTTTTTTATAATTCAAACAAACTTCACAAGTGCAATTTTTGTCGAGCGGTTCGCGTTTTTTTAAAAATTTGGTTTGTTTTAAATTAAGTTTTCCCTCGCTGGTAAAAGCAATACCACGCCTGGCATAATGTGTTGGCACGGTGCAGTCAAAAGTGTCTATTCCTGCTTTTATAATTGTTTCTAAATCCTCCAAATAGCCCACGCCCAGCAAATGCCTTGGCTTTTTTTCTGGCAATTCATTAATTACCCAGCCAAGCATGGTGCCCATTTCTTTTTTGTCTGCGCCAAATTCTCCGCCAATTCCAAAACCATCAAACGGCAGGCTCCCAATAAATTTTGCCGATTCTTTTCTTAAATCTTCAAAACGCGAACCTTGAACTATGCCAAACAAAGCCTGTTTGGATTTTTTTGCTTTCAAACAAACCTGCGCCCATTTATGCGTTTTTTCCAAAGACTTTTTAACATATTCGTAATCTGCCAAGGGAGCTGTGCATTCGTCAAAAGCAAAAATAATATCTGCTCCAATCTTTTCCTGTATTTTTATAGATTCTTTTGGGCCGATAAATAACTTTTCTCCATTTATTGGCGACCTAAAAGTTACGCCGTCGCTATTAATTTTTATATTTTGTGGCTGTTTATTTATTTTGATTGTGTCTTTATCTTTTGCATTTTTCGCGATTTTACTTCCCAAGCCATAGTCACGCCCAAACCCCAGAGAAAACACCTGATATCCGCCAGAGTCTGTCATTAAGGGCTTTTTCCAATTCATAAATTTATGAATTCCTCCCGCTTTTTCTAAATATTTTTCACCTGGTTTTAAATGCAAATGAAAAGTATTGGCAATTAAAATTTGCGACTTTGCTTTTTCAACCTCTGCCGATGTTAGAGTTTTTACAACTGCTTGAGTAGCCACGCCAACCAAACACGGAGTCTCCACAACTCCGTGACTAGTTTCCAACGCCCCCAACCTAGCATTACTCAACTTAGACTTTTTTAATATCTTAAAATTTAACATTTTTATGGTTGCAATATGTCTTCAGTTCGGCCGTTGATGGAGATTATTACATTTTTAATTGTTGGGAATTGCAGAAGGGTTTTTGTAATTTGGGCTCGAATTGCTGCCACCCTGCACGACCCTCCAACCTGAAACTGCAATTGTTCGTTAAAATCAACTTTTGCTGTGCCTGCGTTGTCTATAACCAAGCTTTGTATTTTTACGCCAGCATTTATGCTTGTATAAAAATTTTTGTCCTTCTCCGCTTGTGTTAGACCTTTTAATAATTCTTCAAGCGCTGTTCTCGCGACAGCGGTTGTTTTTGGCACGATTCTTTCAACAGCAGAAACTTCGGTGCAATTTAGTGCTACATTTAATTTACCATCCCCAAAAAATGCCTTAACATTCATTGTTTCTCCGGAAGATACTATTATTACCGGCACGCTGAAGGTTTTGTCGCGCGAAGGTTCTCCGCTTGGGTTTTCGTTCTTAAAAACCAATGTTGCCGGGCCTTCGTAACCGCTAAAATCTAAAGTTGTCTCAAATGCAGTTGGCAGTTTCATCCAATCGGTTGTTGCGGTAAGTATTTCTGTTAATATAATCGTGCCTTCGCCGTTATACAGGCTAACTGTTCCTACTTGACCTTCAAACCCATTCCAGCCGTTTCCATAAACCTTGCCACGAATGGTTATAGGTGAACTAATCTTGGCATTAGGCTCTAGCATTAAAACCTGAATTTCATTTTCGTTTCCATAAAAACCCTTGTTTTTAACGGCTTTTTTGACAGGAAGCCAAATTAACACCGCCAGCAAAATAACTATTACAACGCTTAAAACTATAACTAATAAATATTCTTTTTTCATACCCTCATGATACAACATTAAAATAAGATGAAAAGACTTGACATAGATTGATAAAAGGAGTATAATTAAATCAAGCTAATAAGTCGAGTAATTACGTAAGTAAAGCGACTGATTAGAAAGGTCGCTTTATAATAAAGCAAAAAATACAAAAATGTTCGATAGAAACAACAATGACAGAGGTTTCGCCCCAAGACAAATGATCAAAGGGAATTGGAAATGCTCAGAATGTGGTGTAGAAATCACAGAGCTTCCATTTGAACCAGCCGCAGATAGACCAATCTACTGCAGAGAATGCTGGTCAAAGAAAAGACCTCCAAGAAATTTCAGCAGATAAGATGAATACAAAAAACCCCGACTTCGGTCGTGGGTTTTTTGTTGCTTATTATTTATCTCTTCTTTTTCTTCTTTGCTACTTTCTTTGTAACTTTTTTTGCTTTTTTCTTTGCTGCCATTTTTTTGATTTTAAAAATTATTTTCTCGCTGAGACCTTTACTCTATTTTCCTATTTATAAAATATTATGTCAACGGTGCATAACTATTTAATTTATTATTTTTCCATTCATATAAACGTCCATGCTTCTTTCCTTCAACGCGGAAAAAAATTCCTCCTTTGGAACAACCGCCTCTGGCGCAAAACTTCCCCATGCTTTTATCCTCTTTTTTATTATCATTTGGGCAATAATTGAAGCCGGCAAACCAGTATCAATATTGCAGCCGGCATCTTCCCAGCCCGGCAAAGTTTTGGCAATGCATTCCATAAAAATAGATTTACTTTTCCCATCTTTTTTACCGATCACCTCAACCCACAAAACTTCACTTTCTTTATAGCCCTCTGGAAATTTTGATTCTCTTAACATTTCTGTTAAAAATTCAAGAGGAACTATTTCGCTTCCGTTTATATTGATTTTTTCTTTAGATGAAAATCCCAATTTTATAAAGTTAGAGATTGCCACAAATGAGTGAGTTGGAAATCCCGCATAAAACCTGATATTTCTAAGTCCCTTATCTTTGTAGTAATAGTGAAAGGTAAACGGTTCGGGATGCCTTGTCATAAAACACTTATTTCTGCCTATTTCTTGATATCTTTTACCTTTTACATTGTCCAGAGGACTTTTTTTATACCATTTGCCATTTTTCATATAGGGGGCCGGGTCAACAAATTCCTCAACAATGCTTGGTATGGAAAAGGGAGCCACAAATTCTTTTATATTTGAATTCCATGCAAATCCGGCATTAACAGTATGAACAGTATCCAAAAATCCAATTGCATAGTCAAGCATTATATTGTTAACTCCTGGGGTAGATCCGCAGCCGGTAATGGCAATAAGTTTTTGCTTTCTAAACGCAGAATCCATTTCCAATTGCTTTTTTGTCATTACTCCGTCACTGGATCCCAAATCAATTACATCCACCTTATTTTTTAAGCACGCTTTATAAACATTAAGATTCCAATCCAGCTCTGCGCAATTAACAACTAAAAATGGCTTAACTTTTGCAATGAGGGCGGATATTTGTTTTGCATCTCTGAGGTCAACAAGTTCATGGTCTAAAGGTGGAAACTTGTCAGCCAACATATCTATATGATGCTGATAAACATCGGAAACAAAAATATTGTATCCTTTTTCAAGCAAATCTTTAATTACTATTTTTCCCTGCATACCCCCTGCTCCAAAAATTAAAAAATCGTATTTTGTTTTTTTCTGTGCCATAGGTGGCTAAATTTATTTAATATTTTATTTTGTTTAATATTATAATATAAAATAAATAATGTAAACAAAAAAACGGCCTTTAGCCGTTTTTTTACTGCTTTTTACTTTCTTTCCAGCTTTGGAAACATCACTGCCATATATATTGCAGACAAACCAACCAGCGCATATATTATCATCACCAACCATTGCATTGAGCCGAATATCATTTCGACCACATTGTATGTTGGGCTGATTGCTATTAATCCCCAATTAAGTCCGCCTATAATAACCAATATAAGCGCAACGATGTCTAGAGTTGTTAATTTCATTATTGTTCGATCTTAAATATTAAATAAATTTAAATTGTTAAAACCGACCTTTAATATATTATACCATAATCTCCAACTTTTATGTCAAGTTTTTTAGATAAACCGCCATTAATCTCTAAAACATATTTTGCATTTGTTTTGGGATTTATTATTGGACAAATTTCTGTTTGGCACGGTTGAACATTTTCTGCGACAAAAACTACTCGCCCTGAGCCCGTCGAAGGGTTTTCATCAATCCATATCATATCTAAGGGGATTAATGTATTTTTCATCCAAAAGGGATAAACCCCCTCTTTCTCAAATACAAAAATCATACCCTTGTCCTGCTCCAAACTATCTCTGTTCATTAGCCCCTGCTCTCTCTGGGCGCTTGTTGTTGCGAGTTCAACCAAAAAACAATTTGATTTAAAACCCTCGGCCGTAGCCTCATGGGCGAGGCATACTTGATTTTTATTATTTTTTTTAACCACAAAAAATATTCCGCATCCGACGGCAACAAACAGTATAATAATTAAAAACTTATAAATTATTTTCATTATTTAACCGATTTTGTTGCAACTCTCTTTTTTGCCAAATCCATTGCAACCTTTCTAGGATTTTGCCCGGTTTTTATAGCTTCTCCCATAACAATTTTTGTGGTTCTTATTATTTTTTCTTTAACAGTTTGGAACATATGCTTAGGATTGTAGCCTCGGTATTCTGCATAAGAAGAGATAACCCCACCGGCGTTGGCAACAAAATCTGGAATGAAAATTATGCCTTTTTTAAATAACTCTTCTTCTATATTTTCTCGCATTGGAATATTTCCCGCCTCAACAATAATCTTTGCCTTAATATCATTTTTATTGCTGTCATTAATCACGTCTGTTACGGAAGCTGGAATTAAAATGTCCACCGGAATTTTCCAAAATTCTTTGGAGTTTAAAATTTTGGCTCCCTTATAGTCAACAACCGATTTTTTTTCTGCGATAAGCTTTTCCATTTTTTCTTTTTCAAACCCGTTTTGAGAATACGCAACTCCGTTTTTGTCGGCAATTGCAATAATTTTAGCTCCCATGTCGGTTAAAAATGTATATGCAAACGTTCCTACATTTCCAAAACCATGGATTGAGACCTTCATATCTTTCATATCAAGACCCAAAATATCAACCAAAGCCTTTGTGGATTGAGCAACCCCCCAGCCAGTACTACCAAATTCATGAGGAATTCCGCATTTTTCGCCTTCTTTGCCAAAAATTTTCATACATAAATTTGCCGGCTTTCCGGTTGCAGATTTCCAATCTTTTGTGGCTTCCGCAAACCATGCCATTTCTTTTTCTCCGGTATTTACGTCCGGTCCCGTTATATATTTTCTGGGTACAAAAATCTTTAAAGCTTTCGCAAATTCTTGAACAACCGCTTTTTTTTGTTCCTCTGTACCACCTTTCCACACAATACCTGCCTTAGCTCCTCCAAAAGGAATGCCCGCTAACGCATTTTTCCACGTCATGGTACGCGCCAGTCTTGCAACTTCTTCTTCTGTAACATCCGAAGTCATTCTAACGCCACCCTTGCCGGCCCCAAGAGCAGTATTATCTATTACCAAAACTCCCTCTAAGCCAACCTTATGATTATAAACTTTTATCACATATTCTGGACCAAATTCATCTGAAATTATTTTTTCCATTTATTTTTGTTCCATAATATTAATATCTCCTTGAATTTTATCTGCAATATCCATAACCCCATCAGCATAAAAATTGTACCCGGAATTTATAGCTCCCGAAAAATAAATCATTGCGGCCTCCCATTCCCCTTTTTCTTTTTGTCCCAAAGCTCCCGAATCCGATAAATATAACCCCATTGCCAAAAAAGAATCTTCCACATTCCAAGGATTAGCAGGCCTTCCTGTTATTTTTTCTATTTTACCTTTATATTTCATCCATGTCGATGGAATAAAGTCGGCAGGCCCCATTGCTCCGCCCCATCCAAACGCCATTGGACAAGTAACAGGTGTTTTCAAAAAATCCTTTCCTAAACTTTTTGTTATTTCCAAAAAAATATTAATATCTCTGCCGGGATTCATAACATATTTTGTTTTTTTGTTATCAATAATCCTTATCCCTTCCCCTGTTTTTATATTTGTTAAATAACACATATCGGTTTTCTCCAAATTTAGCTCTTGTTGGGCAACCGCCATTATTAAAGCCGGCCTGGCTCCGGTTTTTTGCCCAACGTCTTTTGCAATGTTATACACCTCTCCAAAAGTATATTTTTTATCCGCCTGCAATAATTCAAAATTTTTATTTTTAATCTCATTTGCTGTTGGTTTTATAATCTCAAACTTCTTTTTTAATTCTAAAATTTTGTTATAAGATTCTATTATTCTTTCCTCGCTGATTTTTTTACTTTTTACGGCATCAAAAATAATATCACGCACCTTATAGGCAACATCTTTGTCGTATCCGGAGGGGCTATTATTTAAAACGCTAACAACGTCAACACCTGCATTTATGGACAATATTACAGAGTCCTGAAGGCTATAATTTTTATTTATTGCATCCATCTGCATATCGTCAGAAATTATCACCCCCTTAAAACCAATTTGATTTTTTAATATATCCTGCAAAAAAATTGACGACAAGGTTGCAGGATATTGCGGGTCAACATTTTTATTAATTATATGGCCCACCATTACAACGTTTAACAAATTTTCGCTATTAAGCACATTATACGGCTCTAATTCCACCGGCTTATAAGTTTTACTCACATCCGCCAAACCCAAATGCGTGTCTTGCGTTGCGCTCCCCTGGCCAGGAAAATGTTTTACAACAGCAATCACATTATTATTTGTATGATTTTGTATAAAAACTCTGGCGTTTTTTACAACATCTCCAGAATCATTTGAAAACGACCTGCCAATTGCTCCAATTATTGGGTTTTTAGAATTAATATTAACATCGGCAACCGGGGCCAAATTCATATTAAAACCCGCATTTTTAAGCTCGCCAGCCAGTTTAATTGACTCCTTTTGTGTTGTTTGCAAAGTTGAATCTTTTCCCATTTTTCCTGCCGAAACAATCGGCAAAAAACCATATCTTTGCTTGAGACGATTTACGTTGCCACCCTCGGCATCAACAGAAACAAACAATGGAGTTTTGGAATATTTTTGAATATCAAAAATTAAATTTTTAACTTGCTTTGGACTTTCTATATTCATGGGAAAGCTCTTTAATGGAACATTATAATCAAAAAGAACAACCCCGCCCACTTTTACATCTTTAATAATGTTATAAATTTCAGAATTTTCCGGGGCTTCTGTCCCACGGAACCCAACCATTATCATTTGCCCAATTCTCTCTTTTAGCTCTTTGTCTCCCAATCCCTCTGCCTTTACTATCTTAATTGGTTCTGGCAATGCCGGCAACGCTGGATTTTTTTTAGATAAAAAAATCCAGCCAGTAATTGATAGAACAACTAGAATAATTAATGAGAAAACAAATAGCCTTTTCACGATAAAAAATTTATTGCCAAACAGTGTCAACCTTTGCTGTTCTTGAAGACTTGGTTACCCATACAGTTCCATTTTTAACTAGAATTTTTTCCTGAACAGTCCAAACATTTCCTTTTACCAACTCGCCAACCAAAACAGGCCTTTCGCCATTTGTTATTTTTCCTCCATAAAGCGCGGCTGTTCCGTCAACAATAGGTTTTGTTCCCGTGAATGGGCTAAGAAGAGTGCCATCTTCGAGCTTTATAAACCATGCCCAGTTGTCTTTCATTACTGCTGGTGGGACCTTCTGCGCCAAAGCCTTGCTGGTTTTAACTAATATTGCCCCATCGGTGGTTGGATCAACTGGGCAATAAGCAACACCGCTTTGAGATGTTGAAAAACATGGATCATAAACTGCTGTTCCAACACTGCATCTATATGTATCAACTCTATACGGCTCTGCTATGCTTGCAACACAAGTTCCTGATTTTGTGGTTGTTGGTAAAACTTCAGGAACTGCAAAAGTTATTACGTTTGTTGGCGTTACCGCTGGAACCACAGGTTTTACCGGTTGTGGCTTCACAGTTACATCCGGAGAGATTGGAACTCCCCCATAAGGCTTTGTAGAATAGTAATAAATTAAAAATGCCAGAACTGCAATTATTATTACGGCGATAATTGCAATTAAAACAGAAAGGATAGAAGATCGTTTTTTTATTTCCGGAGGCATTGGAGGCATTTCCGGCATTGGAGGTGGAGTATATGCAGGTTGTTGTGGAATTTCTGGCATTGGAGGGGGAACATAAGCCGGTGCTGGCGGAGTGTATGCAGGAGGCATTTCCGGCATTGGAGGTGGCATTGGAGCACTCTGAGCTGAGTTATCGGTTGGCAAATTAATTGGCACTCCCGTCTCTGTTGTTGGAGGCGGAGGAACAGAATTATTAACTGGCCTAATTGGAGGAGTTAAGTTTGAGTAATCTTCGTGATTGTCCATAATAAAAAATATACTAATAGTATTATATTAGTATATTTTACACCAAAATCTTTTTGTCAACAAATAAAGTTATCCACTATTCCACAATACAGCGCACTTCGTTGTTTGGTTTTACTTCCAAGAACCCCGATTTAATCTCAAAATAATTTTCTTTATGATTTTTATCTATTATTTTTATTTGCCCTGCAGACAATCCTGTAATCAAAGTTTCGTGGTTATCTAAAATTGTTATCTCCCCCAACGGAGTTTTGCAACTTAAACTAACAGCATCGCCCTGAAATAAAATTTGTTTTAAACTATAAACTGATATTTTCATAATTGACTATTTTTATTTTATGATATATTATAATTATGTGTAATTTTCGTTGTTCTTTAGCCCTTTAAACAGAGAGTGAAATCATGAATGTTATCATGAATGCTATCATGGTCACCGATTCGGGTGGACGCCCCCTTAAGACTTTTGGGCCATTTTTCAATGAGCCTGAGGCACGTCAATTTCTTAACGAATTCGGCTGGCAAAGGCTTGGAGATTGCGACCCAACCGTTCTTCGTGGGCACGAAGACACTTGGAAGAAGATGGGCGAAGGTATGCTCGCCTATATAAGACCTTTTGAGGTCGTCTTTACGGGTGCACCCGACAGATTGCTTCAAGGCACTGCTCAACTAGCACTTCCATAAGGTGCCAATTCTGATAACCCATGCCCCGCCAAGAGACGGGGTTTTTATTGTAAAAATTATTTCGTTACTTCGTCTATATTCCCTTTCATATAAAACTTATCTTCTGGGATGTCGTCGTATTTTCCTTCAAGAATTCCGGCAAAGCCGTTTATTGTATCTTCTAGTTTTACATATTTTCCGGCTGTTCCCGTAAAGTTTTCGGCAACGAAAAATGGTTGGCTCATAAATCTTTGGATTTTTCTGGCGCGGTTAACCGTTTTTTTGTCGTCTTCAGACAACTCTTCCATTCCCAAAATTGCAATAATATCTTGCAAGTCTTTGTATTTCTGCAAAGTCAACTGAACTTGTCTGGCTGTATTGTAATGCTTTTCTCCAACAATTTTAATATCCAAAGCTGTTGAAGTAGAAGCCAATGGATCCACCGCAGGGTAAATACCAATTTCTGTAAGCGCACGGGACAAAACTATAGTGGAATCCAAGTGCGAGAATGTTGTGGCAGGAGCTGGGTCTGTAATGTCGTCGGCAGGCACGTAAATTGCCTGCACAGAAGTGATAGCTCCGTTTTTGGTTGAGGTAATACGTTCTTGCAATTCTGCCATTTCTTGAGCCAATGTTGGCTGATAACCCACCGCGCTTGGCATTCTGCCCAGCAAAGTTGAAACTTCAGAACCTGCTTGTGAAAATCTAAAAATATTATCAATAAAAAGCAAAACGTTTTTCTTTTCTTCATCTCTAAAATATTCAGCCATTGTTAAGGCCGACAAA
>Ga0172379_10003582_pt1 | contig 24416 bp, 20 predicted proteins | sample GrowelOW334metaG_FD_119756 | JGI IMG/M metagenome (GOLD analysis project Ga0172379, IMG submission 119756) | Groundwater microbial communities from an aquifer near a municipal landfill in Southern Ontario, Canada - Groundwater well OW334 metaG | ecosystem: Environmental > Aquatic > Deep...
CCATGTCTTTTATCTTGTCCCATTGCTCTTTCGAAAGCTCGTATCGTTTAACCACAAGTAACTCCTTCTTTGTTTCTTGTGGTTAATTTTCTCATTTTCAAATCAAATGTCGATACGGCCTAGAGAAACAACCGATTCTCCATCTAGCACTGAAAACCATTCTAAGCCTGGCATTTTTATAAGTGGTGTTGTACTTGCCACAGAAGCAAAGCTCTCCCTTGCTGTAAAAATGTGCTTAGCTGCTGTTTTATAAACGATTACATCTTTTGTTACTGCATCAAGAAATTGAGCATATTGCAGCAAGAAGTGTTCAGGCGTCTCTAGATTCCTGCTTATAATAAGAGGGTCTGTCATTGTTGTTGCATCGGTGAGAGCTTGTGTGATAATTGCAAAGGGATAGGTTTTCTGAAGTTGAGATTGCTTTTCTTTAAAAAGAATTTCTGTCGTTATTCCGGCAGCATAACATGAAGAAATTGCAAGTAATCGTGTATTAATTTTGTATTCAAAAAAATTGAGTACTTCTTTAAACATCTCTAGTGACAAGCTCACAATATGAAGACGCACCTCTCCATGGCCGTCCATGTATACTGCCCATGTTGGTTGAGTCGTTTTTTTGGGGTAATCTCGCCTCTGGCAAAAAATGTTTTTCAGTGCTACGGGAAAATATAATGCACGCTCAGGTTGATCATCAGGCAGAGGAAGCTTAGAGATATCAACAATGAGTCGCATGTGGTTAACTTTGAGCCCAAGCACAAGCTCCTCCCGTGAAATTGTGTCAACATCATATTTCTCAACAAGTTCCGGCTTAATGGCAAACGTTGTGAGATGGGATATTGGTATAAGAAGATAGAATAACGGATCTATTTCTTTGATAATCCATTGTGCTTGATTAAATTTTAAATATTGCCTCCATCCTTCATAGACATCTGAGTTAAACGCATTATAAACAAGCTTTTGTGATGCTACGATAGGTCCCGCTTTTTGGGCTAAAGCAATAATAAAATCAAGAGTGATGGGATCTATCCTGCTTCCGGGAGCATCACTTAAAAAAATTAAAAGTCCACGATAGGGTTGTATAACCGGCTCCGCAGGCTTCTTTTCAGCTGCTACCGGCGCTGCAACTACAAGTAAAGGTCCTTTTTCTTCAGCCGTAGCAGCTGCTGGCATCTTTGCTTTTGGCGCCAAAGCAGCAGTTAAATGACTGCCACACAAAAACAACCCGCCAGCAACGACCATCGCCACGCAAAGCTTCTGTAGAAATTTCATACCAATCTCCTTTGTGCAAAGATCCAGAAAATAAACACGTATTTGAATAAAGCACAGAAGATGCGGCAGAGGGAAGAAGTTGGCGAGAATTTATGATTTCAGCCGTGCCACGAGCCAAATACCTGTAAGGCTCAACAACAAAGCCGGGACCCATTGCTGGGATTCTAAACGAATCAAAGCACATTAGTAAAAAGTTCAACTTATTATTTATGAAGTCATTGATCATAGCGATGTAATCATAGGGCGAGCGTGTTGTGCCACCAGCAGGTTTAGCGCGCTTATTGCTCACCGCATTCTATAGTCCACCCCAAACCATCTGGCAGTCAGAGATGGTATTGAGACACTGTTTATCAGGAACAGCCAACCAACGCATTGTTTTTATGCCGAAGCTGTATGGCGAATTGGGTTTAGAGCCTATCCGAATATTATTCCTTTACGAAAAAGCAGTACTGCAGCGCCTAACTGAAGAAAAGCGAAAAAAGATTCTTTCGTTCGAACCCAGCAAGTTTTCAAACTGCGAAAGTTATTGAGCCAACTATGAGAAGCCTCTACCTTTTGGGTGGAAAGAACTTGAGGGCATTGCCAATAGAACTAACTACGATCTTAAACAACATTCGCAGCATTCTGGCAAAGATCTTGCTGTGTTTGATGAGGCAACTAAAACGTCATATATCCCCCATGTCGTAGAATGCTCCGTCGGCGTCGATCGCCTCTTTTTGACGCTTTTGTTTGATGCGTATGCCGAAGATGTCATTGAAGGCGAGACACGCACGGTATTGCGGCTTCATCCACGTATTGCACCGTATATTGCGGCGGTCATGCCACTCACGAACAAACTTGATGAGCAGGCACATACATTTTTCACACAGCTCAAAGGCAACGGTTTTCAGGTTCAATACGACGTATCAGGATCAATCGGCAAACGCTATCGTCGCCAAGACGAAATCGGCACGCCGGTCTGCTTTACGTATGATTTTGATACGCTCAATGACCACAAAGTAACCGCACGTAATCGCGATACCACTAAACAAGAACGTATTGTACTTGATCAGGTCGAAAATTATTTGAGGGATCTGGTTAAGTAGAAATTAGAGTTGAGCTTTTTACCAATTTTTGTACAAGCTCAAATGAATAGGTACTGAGGCCGTTTAAGACGACCATCCGCTGTCACAACATAGGTAAAATTGTTTTCAACCCTTTGTGCCCGGGCCTCTGCCCGCCGCCGCAAGGATCGTTCGCGTTCTAACTCGTTCTGGAGCCGCTGGTTTTCAAGATGCTGATTATAAAGCACAAACTGTGCGTTAAAATTTTTATTAAAAAAAATGTTGCCTATTCTTAGGTTAACAACATTTTTCAGATGAGCGATCTCTTGCAGTAAAAGCTCACACATCTCGGCATAGCCGCTATATCGTGTCTGATTATTTGGTATCTTATTTTTGATAGCAAACAAACTGCTTTGTTGATTTTCCAATTCTTTGGCCAATCCTCCAAGTTTATTCCATGCTTCAACTAAGGGCCACTTGCTATAAGCTAGCGGAACAGACATATCAGAATCACTTATAGAATCTTCTTCATTCGCTATTTTATGTATCGCTCTTCGCACAACTTCTATCGCTGTTAATGTTTCTCTTGGCTCAATAACATCGATCAAACCAGCAATTTTTTCACATAAATAATCACATGTCCCTGCATATGACAGGTATCGCACGTGATCACCGTCAGAGACTTCTTTTTTCACCTCATGTAAATTACGACGTGTATCTTCCAAGGTACAGAGAAAGCCACAGAGCTTGTATCGTGCTTGATCAACATCAAGAGCATCTATTGAAAAGTTATGTGCAACCACATCATCGCGTACTATTTCATACACAATTTTTTCAGCGCAGGCTATACGATGTGCTGGCGTAAGAATTTGAAGATGCCTATTCAAAAAATACCAAACCACGCCTCCAGCTATCGCAGCTCCCACCGCCATGCATAGTGCTTTGCCTGTTTGACTACTGCCTGAACGGTTTCCAAGCATCGCAGACACGACAAACCCAGCTCCTGCACCGGCAATTCCAGCCCCAATTCCTCCCGCCACAGCACCGACATTGGCTGTAGTAGAACTAACTGGCTGAGCTATGGTTGCAAAACTGCACAGCACATATATGGGGAAAAACATGCGGACGAACGTGTTCATAAGCTTTTCCAACTTTTTGGGTGACTATGAAACCGGGTTTGGGCAAAGAAGTTGTGTGCGCGCATCGTAATATTTTTTGAAAAGAACACAATCGCAGGCCGCTGTAAAAGTCCACCGCAAAAACTTCCCTATGTTTGCATTTTTTTCATTAGCTATTACTTCGTGCACACCATATGTCATCTGAAAAAATAGCGCTGTACACATAACAAAGGTCAGATTAAGCAGAACACGCTTATGGGCAAGGGACAACGCTTTGGTCTGCACAATGGTTTGGAATGGACTAAATCCCGTAATAACATTTTTTAATGTAATTTTAGGAAATGGCTTGCCATCAACATAGGTACAGTATTTACAAACTAATGCTATGCAGGTGTAAAGTAGGGCCGCGGCAGACGCACCTCCAGCGCTACGACCTATCCCCTCGCACAAACCGTTATAGCTTTCCAAACCCGGACGAATCCTGTAGTTGTTAACTTCATCATAGCGTTGACCAGCGTTGTTACCAGCTCCACCACAGGAGGGCACGACGAGTAACTTTTCGTTTGAAACTTCTCCCATTATCCATGGAAAATTCATAAAATGGAGATGCCCTATAGAAAAAAGCGGCTGGCGGCGCGCTCTTCCAATATAAACCTCTGTTGGTTTTTCTACCTTACAGAACGCATTTAATGCGCCAACATGCCCATATTCATGAACAATCGTAGCCAGAAGATATACAAAAATCGCACAGGGCAGTAATTGCGCTATATCAATTGATGGTTCTTTGCACGTTTCAATTATTGTAGTGAACGCTTTGCTCACAGCTGAAGGATCATTTTTGCCTTGGGCAAACTTAATGAGCATTTCCTGCGCCATTTTTTCAGACGCATTCTTTGATACAACAGATGCAGGTTGTTGCGCGCCAAGAGCTCCAGCGACAACAAAACTTACTAACAGGCAACAATATTTTAACGGCTTCAACATGATTCCCTCACCATAGAGCTGACTCGAATGTTATTAGACTTCTGCCAGAGGCTGGATACTTTATAAGAAATGCCTAAAAACGCAAGATTGCCGTAATCAACGCCTAAAAGAACTCATAAATTGGTGATAATTTTGCGCAAGAGCATATCACACGTGGTCAAGCTGAAAAATTATTTATGTGATGTGATTACGTAGATACATAGAAAAAGAGCAACAAGAAAGTATGTTTTTACCAGCTTGTTGCTCTTGTATAATGCGAAAAAATTAATCGTCTTAATGTAATTGAAAATTTCGCTTGCTCGCCTGAGCGAAGACTGGAGCGGGAAACGGGATTCGAACCCGCGACCCTTGCCTTGGGAAGGCAATGCTCTACCGCTGAGCTATTCCCGCGTATATGTAACGCGTCCAATCCTATCACAATTCATAGATGGATCAAGAGATAAAATAGCCTAGCGGCGGTGGCTACGGCGTGGCTCAGATGAATGCGACATCGGATGAGGCTTTTGCGGAGCTGGTTGCGACTTTTGCAAATAAAGCTTAAGCAATGCCGCAGCAATATCAAGCGAGGTAAATTCTTCGCGCAAAAGGCATTCTATCGTCTGAGCATACGATTCAAGATTTTTTTCTTGGATGGCAGAACGCACAACGTCAAGAGTTTTGTTCATTCTGACTTCTTCGATTTCTTTGAACGAAGGAATCGGCAGCCTGGTAATTGTTACCTGCGTATAACGCATAATGGCACGGAAACGATATATTTCGTGACCGGACACCAAGCTAAACGCTTTACCTGCTTTACCCGCACGGCCGGTACGGCCAATACGGTGAACATATGACTCTTCGTCTTGAGGAATTTCGAAATTGAACACAATGTCAACGTCGCTTACATCAATACCACGTGCCGCTACATCAGTTGCAATAAGAATATCGGTCGTTCCTTTGCGGAAGTGATCCATTACTCTATTGCGTTTCTGTTGCGTCATGTCGCCATGAATACCATCAGCAGAATAACCGCGGGCGCGTAAATCACTGGCAAGATCATCAACACGGCGCTTGGTGTTACAAAACACGATAACGCGCTTTGGATTGTTAATATCGATAAGTCTGGTAAAAAGATCGGTCTTTTTGAAAGATTCAATCTCGTAGTAAACCTGTTCAATAGCAGGAACCGTCACTTTTTCGTGAGCGACCCTAATGATGTGTGGATCTTTTTGATAGGTACGAGCAATCTGCAAAATAGGAGCGGCCATAGTCGCCGAAAACAACAACGTTTGTCGCGTTGATGGCGTTCGCTTAAGAATTGCTTCAATGTCGTCACGGAAACCCATATCCAACATCTCATCTGCCTCATCAAGCACAAGCATCTTTACCGCCTTGAGCGAAATGGTATTGCGCTGGAGATGATCACAGAGACGGCCAGGGGTTGCTACAATAATCTTTGTGCCCCTACGAAGTGCATGGATTTGCCGGTCAATAGGCTGTCCACCGTAGATGGGAAGCGCAGGAAGCTGAAGCTTATATTTGGATAATTTGTTGATCTCACCTGCAACCTGAATCGCAAGTTCACGTGTTGGGCACAAAACGAGTGCTTGCGGCACGCGATTTTTAGGATCAACTTTTTCAATAATTGGAATGCCAAAAGCCGCTGTTTTGCCGCTTCCTGTCATCGCCTGACCAACAATATCTCTGCCTTCCATAACGATGGGAATAGCCTCGCTCTGAATGGACGATGCCTCTTCAAAACCTAAATCGGCTATGGCGTGTAAAACTTCTTTAGATAGACCAAGTTCTTCAAACTTTAATTTTTTTAACATGAATTTTAGATACTCTCTATACGAACAACCGTCATTGGCTGACGATGTCCTGTCTTTGTACGGCGCTTTTTGCGTCGTTGAAATTTGAAAATGATAACCTTCTGTCCTTTGGCTTGCTTAACAATAGATGCCTTAACTGCTGCATCCTTGATATAAGGGCGGCCAAACTCAAATGCCTCTGCACCTGTTTTACGGAACAACACTTCGGCAAAGGAGATTTTGTCGCCAGAATTTCCCTCAAGCTTTTCAATGGCAACGGTTTTGCCCGGAATAGCCTGGTACTGCTTGCCACCAGCTTGGAAAATCGCATATTGGTCAACGGATTGAGATGCGTGTGGAGCCTCTTTCATAGTCCTAGAGCCTTATGTTTGTAAGCTTTTGACTGATAATCACTGAATTTACGAATAAGGCTTAGTCTAACAAATAGGTGTTCTATGTCTAGAAACAGACAACTTTTGCCTGTTTACTCCGATTAAACTCGAATATCGCTATGACAAACGGCAAGAAGCCTGTTGGCTAATTCACGCCAACCACTCTTAAGCTTAAAAAATGCTGGCTTCTTACAAAATTCATCAAGGGCTTTAATATCGGCTTCAGACAATCGTCCCAAAAGAGCCGCTTTAAGACTGCTCAATTCAGGTCGGCCATCAATAACGATATTCGCGAGCATATTATGCTGCACCGTCTTGATAAAAAGCTCAGTAGCTTTGACGGCAGATGGACTTGGCGTGGAAGTAGCGGTACATAAAATAATACCGTCTTTACTCATAGCAACCTCCATGTCCCCTCGGAATCCCTTAAGCCACGTTTCCCATGCTGCAGTTTTTTCGGCAATAGCTGCTGGTGTATAACCGTAATAGGCAAGCGACACGGGAAAGCCAAACAGCAATCCAGCATCACAGCACGCCAAAAGAAAACGTGACAATGGCTGACGAACATGTTTTCTGATATATAAACTTTCAGTTATTGAACATTTATTTTTGATAAAGCTTTCAATTTCATCGCTTAATCGTGTAGCACACGATGCCCCTTGAACCGATTTGCTCAATTGTTCGGCACGCATAACCCACGTCGCTACTACCGCAGTCACCGGCTCTACTTCTTGTGCTAACACGGGGCCTACTACAGCCGTCATGCCAAAGCACAACAGTAAAGCGTTAAATTTTGAACACAATTTCTGCGCTGTCATGATAATTCCTCCAAAAACAGACATCACTAAAAACTTTCATGATGTCTTAAGTCTTACGTAAGGATTGAAATATTTTTGAACTACCTGAAAATTACGAATCTATAGGCCAAGTATAGGCAAAGCGCTGCCAAAGCGCAAAGGCCCTACTAAGAAATACTAATTGAATTTACCAGCGTGAAATTTCGCGAAATAACGCCAAAGGTATCTGCTCATCTGTCGATGAGCCCTCAATGATCTTGGGTGCATGGGCCAATAAAGGATGATGCAGAAGGGCTGTAAGCACATCTTTACCAATATTTCCCTTTCCCGGAAAGGCGTGCTGATCAACCATGCTTCCACACGTATCATGCGTATCATTAAAATGAATGAGTCGCACAGATTCAAGCCCCATCGTCCTATCAACAATGCGCAAAAAATCATCCACGGGATCAAGTTCATAGCCATACGAAAATGCATGTGCCGTATCGAGGCAAAAACCAATTTTTTCGGGGAAATTAAGATAGTTCTTGAGCTCAGCAAAATCCTCAAGATCACTGCCTATCGTTTTTTTCCCCTGCGCGCTGTTTTCGAGCAAAATCGTGACATTGGTCGCATACTTCATCAAATTGTTGAGCATTTTTGCCAAAGCAATAAGAGCACGCTGCTTTCCAGTTGGATCATCACTCGTAGGACGATACCCTTTGGCCGAGCCGGCATGAAGCACCAAAAAATCTATTTCTAGGGCTTGCACTAAGGCCAATTCTCTTTTGAGCAAAGAGCGCGAAATAAGAAAAACTCTTTTATTGCTGGTGGCCGGATTTACCCAATAAGAGCTGTGAGCATACAGAGGACCAAAATTTTCCCGTCGAGCCTGCACGAAGGCTTCAACTTCCTGGGGGGTTGGCATAAGATGCGCACGCGCTCCTTGGGGAACAAGAAAGAGTTGAAACGACCGAAGGTTATAGGCTTGCGCTGTCGTTACCACCTGCGCAAGTGAATCTTCAAGCCGTAAATGCAGCCCGAGCGGTGCGTTATAAACCAATCTTTTCCTTTAAGGTACGCTCATCAAAATAGCCTTTGATAAGTGCATAAAAATCATTTTTTACTCGCACAAGGCCCTCTGTCGTATCAGATTCAAAACGCAAACAGATAACAGGCTGGGTATTAGATGCCCTTAACAGTCCCCATCCATAATTCATATGCGCACGCACCCCATCGATAGTGATGAGTTCTAAGTCTGCTCGCGCAGCAAAGGATTTTTTGACGCAGTCGACAATTGCAGTTTTTTCACTATCAGAAGTACAGGCTATACGGAATTCTGGTGAACTGATTTTATGCGGTATGTCTTGCAAAAGTGCATCAAGCGTTCGCCCCGACTCATGGATCAGTTCTATGGTGCGCATCATGGCATAAATACCATCGTCATACCCAAAGTAACGATCATGGAAAGAGAAATGGCAACTGAGTTCGCCTGCAAGAAGAGCCCCTTGTTCTGCCATGGTCTTTTTAATGAGTGCATATCCAGAAGGCGCAAAACACGGTTTACCACCCCACTTTTTGATTGCATCAGTAAAACACCCTGAACCTTTGATATCACACACCACCGCAACACCGGGATTTTCATGCACAACATTGCGCGCAAAGAGTGTGAGGAGCTTATCTCCCGCAACCAATTCACCTTGCTTGGTCATGGGATCCATACGGTCGCAATCTCCATCAAGGCCAAGGCCGACTTCAAGCAATGGATCTTCACGCAATGCTTGCGCCACATAGGCCATATTCTCAGGCACCGTGGGATCGGCCTCATGATAAGGGAACGTGCCATCAACTTCGGCGAAAAGTGCGCTGATATTCGGCCAATTCATTTTTTTTATTAAAGCTGGAATAACTGCACCGCCCGTGCCACTACCGCAATCAATGACGGCATGCATTGGTAAATTTTTGAGATGCGCAAAGTGATTAACCAGATAATCAATATACGGCTCATTGATGGGATATGTTTGCAGTGCTCCCGGATGATCAGCTAAGGAAAAATCCTTTGTTTCATAAAGCTTACGTACCGTCTGAATTTGCGTACCCCACGCACCCCATATTTTGATACCGTTGTAATGTTTTGGGTTATGCGATGCGGTAACAACCAATGCTGCGGGAATGTGAAGATGGTATACCGCAAAATATACGGCTGGCGAAGGACAAAGGCCAAGATCTATTACATCAAAACCGCTATCACACAGACCACGAATAATCTCACGCTGAATAGCGAGTGAATGCGTCCGACCATCGCGGCCGATAACCACACGGGAGTTTTCCGGGTTCTTGTGTTTTAAAAACGTAGCTATTGCACAGGCAAGATCGTAGGTATTTTCAAGGACAAATTCATCCCCGACAATGCCACGAATATCATATTCTCTGAAAATATTTGCCTTCATAAAGCTCCCTCGTGGTGAAATGCGGTTTTTTTGTACCGCTTCATTGTAGGCCAATTATGATTTTTTTGAAGGAGGGGGGCCCTCCGAAGCTTTCGTCGCAGCCGCCAACTTGTTCCGTCGCCTGTCGCGCCGTAGCCACCTGGGCAAAGGCGGATAACCACAAGGGCGAAGACAGCAGAATATAAAGCCAACGATATCAAAAAAATTCTGCTCAACAGCAAATATTCCCAGGGTGCTTTTGCAAAAGTTTTGAATGTGAGCATCAAAACAGTTCAGTCATGGGAAAGTGGAGTACGCGTACCAAGCCATAGCTCACTACGACTTCTTGAAATTGTGGACAAGGGCATCTACCGTCCATAGGTTTTGTTTGGAATCATTTTTCTGAACTGAATGTGGAATCTAAGGTTTAATCCACCAATTTGTTTGCCAATTGGGATAGCAAAAGCCACAGGCATCAGGTGTCTTTTGAATTGTTTTATAAACTTTCCAGTTTTTAAGATATTCATTAATAACACACTGATAATATGATCGTTCGGCATTATCTAACATAAGAATGCCGCCTCGTTTTAAAATGCGCAGGGAATTTATTATACACAGTTTTCGATTACGTCCGTCCACCAAAATCAGGTCAAAGGTTTCATCGGGAAACGCGTCACACGCGGTATGGTAAGGTCTTTTCTTTAAAGAAAGCTTTACGTTTATGACGGTTTTATCCGCTTTAAGTTTATCGAGCACCGTTTTAAACCAATGGGCATTATGCTCGATTGATACTAAATTTTTTGTTCTTTGGGCGAACCAAATTGTGGAGGCGCCACTTCCAAATTCCAATATTTTTGCGTCTCTCTTGTTCTGCAAAAATAGTTCTAAAAAATTTATTGCTTCTTCGGTAAGCCAGGGTACTTTTCTAAATTGAGTTCCCAACAATGAATAGGGGGATAAGAATACAACAGCAAAAAGAACTAAAACTGATTTCTTCATATACCACAACCTCTCAATGTTTTCTTTTTTTATCGCGGCACAGACCTTCCGTAAGAATAGTCTTTGTTCTTTTATTTTGAAGTAACAAACCACAAGCATATGGGGGTCCCCAACTCAATGGAAGCCACTATTAAAATCTTACTCGATGCTGGAGCTGACACAACCATACGAGATAAGGATGGTCATACCGCTCGTTATTATGCCGAGCAATTACCGGCATCGCCAGAAAGAGACAGAGTTATTGTCTTGCTAGCTTCCGCAGAACGCGGCTAATCCTCAATCAGTTACAAAATCTGAAATCGCGTGAATCTTCTACTTTGGCTTAGCATACCCGATACGTTCTAAAAACCACTGATACGTATCATGCATAACTTCCCATGCTCCAACTGCAACATCAGTCATCCGGCGCATAACGTAGTGAGCAAACGTCTCCTGGGCTGGTGTTGCCACAGGCTGCTCTTTTTGAGGTACGGCCGGAGGTTGCACCTGCTGTTCCTGCTTTTTTACCTCCTGCTTGGCTGCCGCTGCTGCTTCTGTTGCTGTTTTCAACGCTGCTTCATCAGCTGCTTGAGCCTGTGCCCAGGAATCTTGTAGCGTGCGCAAGCCCTCTTTAAAAGTCTGAAGCAAAGAGCGAACTTCTTGCGCATTGGTCTTGAAATCCTGCGCAATTTTTTTGAGCACATTTGCTGATTTAGCAGAAAGATCTTTGGCCTGTTGATTCACTTTATTAAACATGGCCGTAGCAGCTTGCGTGGTTTGCTGATTTACAACACTCATCGCATTTTTATGAGCATCGAGCTCTATCTCGCGCATTTTAACTATCTCGGCATCACATGATGACAAAATTTCCTTAAGTTTCTCTTTCTTTTTGGTAACCATTTCAGGGTCAACTGCTTGAAGCTTGAGGCGCGCAGCGGCAACATCGGCATGCTGAGCTGTTTGTTTTGCTTGATCAGCCTTCAGCGTTTCTTTGATCATCGCTTTGCCAAGGCTTGAACTCTCAAAAAAGTCGGTAAGCTGTGCGTCAAGATTGAAGAACTCTTCATACAATTTTTTACGTTTCTCAAGAGGCTCATCTACCACAGATGCCATTGATGTAAGCACGGTAACAGCTTTGCGATACAAATCTATGATCTGTGGATTATCAACCCCCTTTATGCCAGGGCTTTGCTCAGAAAGCGAAATTATATCAATTCCTGTAAGCGGTTGGGCAATAGCGGGGGCCTCCTGACCACCCGAAGTCGGCGAAGAAACCTGAGCGGAGTCCTGCGGTGGCGCAGCATCAGGCGCCGGAGCAGCAGGAGCGGTAATGTCTGGAGCCACAATATCTGGCGCGGGAATATCTGATGGAGCGGGAACATCAGCACATACCTTGTGCGGTGTCATCATGCCTACCAAAGCGAGCCATATCACTAAGAATAAACTCTTCATGCGTCACTCCCTTTCTTTTTATCAGGTGGGAAAATAGGTACAAAAAACATCCGCGCTTTTTGTACCGACGATGAGACTAGCACGTTCAAAAGCAGGAAATCAACGAGGTTGCGGGGATGGGGCCAATGCTGGTTGTTGGACAACAGTTTGGAGAGGTGGCATAGGAGAATTTATTGGTAATGGTGCTATTGCAGGAACAGGCGATGGCATCGCAGCCGTTGGTGCAAGATCTTGCGACAGAGCTGCTCCCGGTTGTGGCGCCGTGGCTGGCGGCAAAATTTTTGTAGAACCTGCAGCCTTAGTCGGCCACAATGTGCTGGTCAGCCATGTCCACATATTTTTTATTTTGTTCATAACAACAGAGCCAAAATTCATAATCGGATCATACCACGTACGCTGCTGCACTTTTACTAAAGCTTTTGCCCCGTGTGTTATATCAGTTTTTTCTTTCTTAAGCGCCTGAGCAGCCTCGCGCGCTCGGGCCTCTTCAACGCGACGAGCACGGTCAATAATCCAAATGTCATCTTCTTTTTCAAGCTTTTTTATGCGTTCACGGGTAGCTGTTATCTGTTTTCTAATGGTATCGACAACGGCCTTAAAGTCATTAAACAAATCCTCTTGGAGATATTTGTTGGCACTTTTCACGCGTTCAAGCGCACCATTTTTGAGCTCGTAATAATATTCACGCGCTTTGTTGTGGTCGATAATACTCCACAGTTGGTTAATACGACCCTGAGCTTTGGTCGACTCTTCTTGCATAATTCCGGCCTGTTCATCAAAACGCTTGAGGCGTTCTGCAAGGGAACGCTCTAAATCATCGATCGATTGCATGTCAAGGCGGAGCTGATCAAGGTCTTTTTTCGTTTTGTTAACAGTCTGTTCGATTTGATAAATTTTTAGTTGATCTTGTCCACTCTTTATCTGCGCCGTTAACGTAGCAAGGTCTTGAGTCTTTTTCTGTTCAAGATAAACAAGAACACTTTCGATAAGTTCCTGGATTTTCCCCTGCCCCAATCCCAATTGTTTGTAGTATTCGTCAAACTCGACATCGATTTGATTATTTATTTGCACATACGAAGCCCTGAGCGATTCAGTTTGTGCGATAACGCTATGAATTTCTTCATCCACTTCGTGCGCTTTAATAAGCCAATCACGTTTTTTGAGCCAATTTCCTTGCACCCCAATGGTCTGCGGGTCATCGGTTTCAGGACCTGAAGTTATAACAACGTTGGACTGCGGGGCAAAAGATGGAGACAATGTCGTGTACAAAACTGTTTGCACAAGCAAGCACCAACCAATTCCGGTCATGCGGTGCTTTACATTTACGAACCACAAACATCGGGTTTTCATCCCACACCTTTTGCCCTTTAATATACTCATAGCGACTTGGCCAAATCCCTGAGCTCTCTGTAAAGACTCTTCAAAAGCTCTTCAGCCTCGATGGAGGTATAACTCCACATAACACCTTGTTCTACTTTTGTTAAAATAGATCGATCGGACTTAATGTCAATAATATCGATTCGCACGATATTCATGAGCGGGTGCACTAACGATGGTGCTCGTACTACACCGGCCCTGCCAAGCACGCTGTATGCAACGTTGTTCTCGCCAATAAAGCAAATCATTACCTTCTTCTGCCACGCCATATTGTGGTAGCCGGTATGTTCTTTATGAATACTTAATAGAAGGCTCTCTTGACCCTTTGGATAAATGCACTGAATTGGCGTTGTATTAGGAATACCCTTTTCAGAAAAGGTCGCTACAATCCCCAAGCAACGCTCGGTTTTTAGAAATTCGACTAAATCATCAGGCAATTTTACCCCAACATGTTTTGCCATATTCTTTTGTATCCTATTGCATTAGAGTGGTAAAACTTATAACCATGAACACACATCACTTCACAATGACGAGAGCCATACAACAACTTCATTTTCCAACGCCATCCCTTTCAAAGTCAGCCGAACAAATCCTTGATGCTCCTCCATTAACCCGGCGGCAACAAGATCAGCAATTTTACTTTTGAATCCAAGATTTTGGCAATCATTTAGAAAGTATACCATATGCTGCAAGTCTATGCCCCTTTTTTGGCGCAGACTCAGCATTAAAACCTCCATAAACTCCTGTTGCGGCGTCAATACCTCCCGCGTGCATGGTGGCATAGCGCTATCCGCTGCAAGGTACGCGCTGAGATTATTGGTATTGATCGATCTAATAGCACCATCAAAAGATGCCGCGCCTACGCCAAAACCCTGGTATGGCCTGCGATCCCAGTAGGCACTATTATGAACCGAGGCACATCCCGATCGACTAAAATTTGAAATTTCATATTGCTCAAAACCATGCTGTTCAAGCATTTTTACCGTCCATTCATAAATCCGAACCTGCGTATTGTCAGAAAGTAGCGACAAATCGCCCTTTTTGAGCGCAAAAGCCAATGGCGTTTTTTCGTGCACCATCAAAAAATATACTGATATGTGCTTGATGGGCCACGTTACGACCTTGGCAATAGTATCTTTCCAGGCATCCTCACGTATCCCGGGAAGGCCCAAAATAAGGTCCACTGATATGTTGTTAAAGTAGGATGGTGCAAGCGATAAGGCACGCTCAACATCACTGACGCGCTGCTTACGGTTAAGTTTTTCCAATACATCGTCATCAAGGCATTGGACCCCTATGCTTAACCGATTGATCCCGAGCTTACGCCATGCAGCAAGTCGCTGGTCAGTAATATCGCTTGGGTTAGTTTCAATGGTTATCTCGCTCACCGCAGAACAATCTGTCTCCTGATAAATCGTTTGCATAATGCGCTCGAAAAGCGGTAATGGACACATGCTGGGCGTTCCGCCGCCTATAAAAATCGTCGTGAGCAAACGATCGGCAGCCGGATACTGCGCACAAAAAGTAACTATTTCTTGGCACAGCCGCTTGCAATAAGCTTCTTGGTAGTGTTCGTGATTTTGGAAAGCGACAAAGTCACAGAACGCGCACTTCAAATGACAAAACGGCCAATGGATATAGAAATGTTGAGGAAATGGTTTCATAAGGATCTAAAAAGTCTATGTTACCGGGGTTGTACGTTCGACCATGGCAACAATCGACTTCCAATCCGCTTCTGCTTGTGATTTGAGTACGTCCATGTTTGCAAATTTGACCCACAAAGCACCTTCGCTCACTTTTTCAATCATTTCGATGATGGTGCGATCAAATGCCTGTTGTTCAAGAAAAAGTACCAATTCGGTATCCGTCTTATCTTGAATCTGCCAGCCAAATCGTCGATGAAGATACATTTTGGTAATGGCAGTAAGTTGGAAATAAAACTTTTTAAAATCTTCTTTATGCACACAGTGAGCTGGTGTGGTTTTTTGAAGTTCACCAAGCGCCCAATCCCATGCGGTTACCGGCTTTTTTTTACCACGCAGCCAAAGATAAAGTCCAACTATGATCAATGCACATGCAAAAATCGCAATGAGCACATAAAACCATGTCGTTTGCCAAAAAGGACGCGTGTAATAGTCGTATATTTCTTCGTAAAAAACCGGGGATGCCATATTAAATTTGTCTCCTGGTGCGTTGATGAAAAAACTTAATAAGGGGATTAATAAACGGTGTATCAACAGCAAGATCAAGAAGGTCGATGCGATACTTTTCAAACATTTTGCGTTGCTGGTAGATACGTTCGCGCAAAAAATAGTTCAGTGGATGATCGGCGCTTTTTCCGCCACGTGTATCAAGCATTGCATGCATACCCGTTTCACTATCAACAACTTCAACAAAACCACAATCCGGTAACTGCATTTCGCAGCGATCTAATATCCTGAGCGCAATAAGGTCATATTCGCAACCAGCAACTTTGAGCAGTCGGTGATAATCATCAGATTGATCAATAAAATCTGAAAGTAGAAATACTACCGCATTTTTTTTCTTAAGCTGGATAAGAAATTTTAATGCTGCTGCAAGGCTGGTCGGCCGTGATGATGGCTTGGTAGAAAAAATGCGCTCAATAACACGCCCAAAATGCACATTGCCCTTGCTGGGAGCAATCCAATGTTCAACAACATCTGAAAAAAAGAGAACGCCAACTTTGTCTTTGTTGTGGCTGGCAACCAATGCGAGCGTTCCTGCAATATCGGCAATAGTTTCGGCACGCAAGGTTCTGCCTGATGCATAAGCGGTCGAACCGGAAATATCGATAGCCACAATAACGGTTCGATCTCGTTCCTCGACAAACTGCTTAACCATGATTTTGTTCATCTTCGCCGAGCTGTTCCAATCGATGGAACGCACATCATCGCCTGACTGATAGTCACGAATCTGATGAAATTCTAATCCAGAACCTTTGAAGGCGGAAAGATAATCACCGGCAAGCGCATTGTGCATAATGCGCTTGGTATGAATTTCGAGCTTTTTAATTCTGCTGCGCGTTTCTTGATCAATCATAGACACATCACCATAGTGCGTTTATCTCTTGCTGCAAAACTGGCGGAAGAACAATTGAACCATCCGGTTGCTGTCCATTTTCCATCAGTGCAACCATGAGGCGAGGAAGCGCAAGCGATGAAGAGTTGAGCGTATGCGCCAACGCTGGCTTAGCGTCAGACTTACGATAACGTATGTGCGCTCGACGTGCCTGAAAATCGGTACAATTACTACAGGAAGAAACTTCGTAATAACGATCTTGCCCTGGCAGCCAAACCTCAATATCAAACGTCTTTGCAGAGGCAAATGAGCAATCCTGCGTAGCCAACAAACTTACCCGATAATGTAACCCAAGCTGTTGTAAAAGGCTTTCGGCACATCCAACCATATGCTCAAGCTCTGTATACGATTTTTCCGGATCGCAAATCGAATAAAGCTCAACTTTTTCAAATTGATGAATACGAATGAGTCCGCGTTCAGTTGAGCCGTAGGTTCCCGCTTCGCGCCTAAAGCAACTTGTCCACGCCGTCATGCGCAAAGGCAACTGGTCGGCTGATAAAATTTTGCCGGCATAGACATTGGTCAAACTCACTTCGGCGGTTGGAATAAGATTGAGATCTTCGCCTTCGATCTTGTAATAGTCACCAGCAAACTTAGGCAGATTACTTGAATTATAAAGACCTTTTTCGGTGATAACGTACGGCGGCAACACCGGCTGGAATCCAAAGCTCACATTGTTTCTGAGCAGAAGACGCGTCAATGCATAAATAACCTTGGTCCCCATAGTTGTGTAAAACACAAAGCCGGATCCTGCCATAGTGACAGCAGTTTCCAAATCAAACCAACGCGCATGTTCGTTGAGCTCGAGGTGATTTTTAATAGTGTGCGCAAAAATAGGTTTGGAGCCAACAACCTTGACCGCTTTATTTGCCTCTTTGTTGCCTATCGGCAAATCAGGATTGGGAACATTGGGGCACGAAAGCCAAAGCGTTTGTAGAGATTTCTCTGCTTCTTCTAATGCAACCTCCTGAGTTTTAAGCTGTTTGCCCAGCTCAATCGACTTTTCACGATTCTCAGGAGTATTACTTTTGGGGCCAAGTGCAGCCAATGCATTTTTTTCTTTACGCAAATTCTCAACAACAGTGCGCAGAGAACGCGCATGCGCATCTGCTTGAAGCAGTTTATCAATAGGGAACGTCGGTTCTTTTCTCAAAATCAGATCGCTGATGAGTTGAGGTTTTTCACGGAGTTGAGCAAGATCAATCATTGAGGCTCCAGATATTCTTGTTTTTAAAAGCTTATAGCAAGTTGTCCGCCAACCGTTTGCGGCATAATAATCTTTTTACCAGAAACTGGTAATTTATAAAACAGGCTCAATTGAGGCTTAACAGCACATTTTCTGCATTCGCGAGCAAAGAAGTCATAATTCAAGGTGAAAATAAATTCATGGCGGAACCACTCACCCAACGAATGCGCCGAATTGATAATGGATGAGTCAAAATCATCCGATTTAGGCGTCAGATGGTCGCTGTCATGCTTGGTGTACTCGTAGGCCGCCTTGAGCGAAAGGCCGCGCCAAAAACGATAGGCTTGAAGATAAAGATAAAATTTCCAGGTCAAACCATGGTCTTTGGTCGCCCGCCCTTTATTGAGGAGCATAAACTCAGTTTGGTGTATTTCGGTCTTTAGGCGTCGATTTCGCGTATGATCGAACAGTATTTCAAAATTGGCCTCTGCACCCAATGCAATATGCTGCTTGAAGTCCAAATCGATGCCAATGCTCAACGGCATGCTCCACGCACCGTCATTGTTGCTGAGGGCCAAACTGAATGCCTTATCCTCGTCTTTTTCACGACCCGTTGGGCATGAGACGCCGATGGCGGCATGAAGGTCAACGTTTTTGAGGTCATCTTTCTTTTGGGGAAAATCTTTGCCCCATTCAAGCAGAAATACTAAATCGCCAAGATCGGTCGCCGACCAGTTATTCCAGTCCAAATTGCCATAACGCTTCAGATTGCTTTGGATATCGTCGGTAAACAGCTCGTGGAGTTCTAAGTCCCAATCAAGTAGGTTCTCGGTCAAATCCTGCGCACCTATGCCGTGCACTCGGGCATGACGAATGGGAAGATATGCGCTCAGTGCCAGATCGCCCGGGAAAAGCCGGAGGGGCAAGACGTAGCGCAGATGAGGCGTCACTTCAAGTTGGTCGAATTTGCCATGGAGTCTAAAATGCCCTGCGGTACCATCATCAAATATCCCACAACCGGTCGTACCACCGCTACGACTACAACCACCTGCTAAATGCAGCTGTGTCTTGATGGTAAGAAACTCGTCAAGATTGGCGACCGTCACGGGCTCTTCAAACAAGGGAATAACTGATTCAGTGTCGTCATTGATCTGCAATAAGTCGCGTTTATCACCATCCCAATTACGGCAGTGCTTGGTATCGCCGTATTCAATGTTGAAACCGATACGGAGTGGATCACGTGGCGGTGCAGGCGGTAGCCGCAACGCCGGATCAAATGGAGGGAAAAAATTGGTTGGCGCAAAGGCGCACACGGTTGAACTAAGTATCAATACGCTACACGCAATGAGCAGCGCTTTAAAAGTTTTCATCGTGGTCATCACACGCCTTTCATCTAACCGTTCACATCCATGCCGCTCTGTCCAGGTACCATGATGATACCAGTAGCCTCGTCATGCATGACACCCGTTACCCTTCCTGTCTCATTAAGCAATGGCAGCACATTAAATGAGCTGTTCATAGCAGAATTCTGTAAATACAATGTCACGTTTCCTAAAGTTCCATAATACCATGGCAGTGTACTGTAGAAGAAAGAACCATCGGCGTCGATATTTTGCTCATAAGTACCAAAATCGTACATCTTGCCACCATCATCTGCCGTCACCACAACCGGTTTTGCAAGCACGTTCAAGTCAGTAAGATCAGGAACATCAAAACGATATAATTTATCATTTGGTTTTTGCTCGTCATCATTCGTCATGTTGGTTACCAAGGCATACAAATTGCCGTTGGTTTGTCGTCCACAAGAGCGATCGCTTAAAAGTTGAAGTTGAACGGCAAGTTTAGCTGGCGCATTATTGATAAGAAGATCATTGATAAGTACTGTGTTTGCGAGGAGGTCTGATCCATAAAGACCACGGCTTGTTGCAATGACACCTATGTTGGTATCTGGGTCGGCTGGATCTGCTGAAGGCGCAAAGACCACCAAATCGCCTATCAAGGGGTCATTGAGAATAGGAATCGCTGTCGCGCCGACAAAAATTGGGTTTGTTTTAAATTTGGCCGCAGTATTCATATTAAAATAATAAACGTGCTCACGCGTTACCACGTACATTCTTTCATTACGCGCAACAAGCTTACGCACATTGGTAAAATCTACACCGACATCAGGATTAAGTTGCTTAAATGTCCAGTCACCATTTCCAGGATACTCAGACGACGACAGTGCTACCACATTAGCAGTACCCTCTCCATCATCAGCACTTAAGACAGCCACGCCTTTACGACCGCCCACAAAAAGCCAACCATGAGTACCATCAGCACGGAAACCCCTTTCTTGTTCCATTCGTGACCATTCAACGTAGGTTAATGGCGCAATGGCAGCAAGCGCGGGGCTGTTGGTTGCGTCGAAAACAAAGACATTAGGGTCGGGCTCAGATGTATGAAAATTTGTTGCAACAACCAATTCACCAGCGACAGTAGTGACCAACTGAATCATGGCGATTTTGTTCACACCCATTGCAACGAGCATAGAAAAATATTGCCCATCAGTTGTTGTAAAGCCTAACGTCTTACGGCCGAAGGAATACAAGCCAAGAACACCGCCCTCTGTAGCGGGAAAAATGGTTGAAAGAACCTCGCTGAGGTTGCCAATCCCCATATTAGTTGTGCTTTCCCAGTGTGAAATGCGAATGGTATTTACATCACCAAACACCCCTCCGGTAACAACACTGTTTTCAGTCGTTAACGCATAAAAGTCACCGGTTACACGTGCATCGCGGCCGCCGCCTACCACCTGACCAACCTGTCCCATGACCGGTTGAGCCTGATCTGCATCGCTGTAGTGCCATGCGCGTATGGCGCCATTTTCATTAAAGAGCGCGGTCGCTGCAAAAACACCGGATGACACATTATGATCGTTGTGTTTTGCGCACAGATATACCGTATCACCAACAACAAAAAGACTTGTTGCATTATCAGTAGTTGTCGCTGCATATGCGTCATCGCCACCAATGACAGGACCACTAAAAACTTTTATAGCGGGTTGTGTTGCTTTAGGCATTTCAGTTACATCGAGTGGTGGCGTCAAAAAAGTCGCAACGCCTGTAACTGAGTTGACCGCCGATACCGTACCATTTTGATCGACATCATCGAGACCAGTGAGAAGTGGCACAGCAAAAACGCCCTGAGTTCCGCCAATGTCACTGCAAAGAATTAAGTAATATTTATTTGTACTTGTATGCATAATGCAAAGATTTTTTGCAGTAGCCGTTAATGCTTGGGCGCTTACTGATGCGTAGTATCCAATAATTTGATCCGCTGCATTCGCATTAAAAAGTCCTGCTACAACACTGTAAACAATAGGCTTGAGCACGAAACTTGTCGGAGAACTTTGCGGTTCATAACGGCCCATGACAACATTAAGCACGCCACCAGGTACCGCATCCTTACCAGTAACCTCTGTTAAGCCACAATACAAACGGCCCAATTCGCTACTCCATATCATGTTTACGCCTCTACCAATGGCATAATTTATGCCACCAATAGTTATCGCATCCAACTTGCAAGCGATATTGGTCGCTCCCGTATTTTTCAAATTGGTCGTCTCATAGACATCCAAGCTTTTGCCATCACTCGCCGGCCTCAGCAGTGCAATACCACGATTGGTACCCGAGGCATCGTCCCAACTCACAGTGGTAGCACTTACTGCAGCAAAAATCGTTGCCGGACTATCGGATGCGGCCAAAGCTACAACCTCGTTGGTTGCCTGGGTATTTGCATCATTAATAGTTACGTCATCAGCATTTTTTATAATAAAACTGCCATCGGATCGCGTTACCAAATAAACATTTTTGTCATTTACACCACCAACACTCACCGTCACAGCGGGAAAACTATTCACGAGCGCTATATTGAAAATCTGTTTACCCCACAGAGGTGATGCCACTGTCGGCGTAGCGCCATTCACCGTCACACCATCCGCAAGCGCTAAAGCTTTTAAGGCTACTGCTGGTTGCGCACCGGATGTATTCAACGTTGCTGAACACAAAGAATATGGTTTGTCGGCATCCACCGCCGCACCAGGAATGTTGTCAGCTCCTGCATATAATGTCGCGACAGGTACGGCCAGCGTCCCTTGAGTAAAAGCAGATGCTGCGTACGTAAGATGTTCATTGATCTTGACACTCGCCGTAGCAAAACACGATTGCCCCGTGGTAAAAGCCATCCCAGCTGTTAGAGCAAGCGCCATCGTCATTCGTTTCACCATTCTCAACTCCTTTCCAAGGAAAAAGTTACTTATATAAACGCATGGAAAAGAGTAGCGAAGCGTGACACGAAAAACAAGAGCTCAATAGAAGCGTTATTTCTTAAGAAAGTAGAGATCTATCCCGAAACGGCGGCGTGTCGTGTATGAAAGAAACACTACAATTGCCATAACCATGCTCGTCAACAGCAAGAACCACAACCCATGACGCAACATGCACGCAAAGCCAAAAATGTTACAAAGTTGTGTGAGACACAACAGCACAATGCCAAAAATTAGACAGCCCAGCAGGAGCTGTAGGGCATAACGCATAAAAAATTGTACATAGCGTCCAAAATAAAACGCTATCTTATGGCGTCGATACAAGAATGCAAAAAGCAGGGCCGTCATCACACACGCCGAAATACTATTGGAAACAGCAATACCATAGACGCCAAAAAATTTTAAACTGATCAAATCTCCGGCAATGTTAATGATGGCACACATCGCTGCAGCAATAGTTGTAGCAATGGTATCTTTAAGCGCATAAAACATGCTCAAAAGAATTTTATTAATACAGAGAAATAAAAGACCGGTGCAATAGAACGTCAATACCCAACCGCCCTGGGCAATCTGCGCCGGCGTTGCCTTGTCACCAAGTAAAACAACAAAAAGATCATGTGCAACAAATGCCGTAAAAAGCATTGCAGGCAGAATGACCCACGTCACAAATTTAGCAACCTCAAGAAGATAAAAGTTTAATCGTCGCGGGGCATAGAGCACCAACCGTGAAAAGTGCGACAACATTACGCTTGAAAGGGCAACGGCAAACATTCCCAACGGAATACTCACAAAACGACTGCCGTAGTTAAGCAACGTCATGGAGCCAACAGGCAAGAACGACGCGATACTACAACTAATAAACAAATTGAGCTCTACAATGCTGACGCCAAAAAGACAGGGTAAAAACTTGGCAAGCACCGACTTAAAAGCTGCCCGCACTCCAACAGTTATGCTCCCAAAAGAGAACCCGCATTTAAAAAAAGCAACAAGATGCATTACAAACAATGCCAACGCGCCAACAATGATGCCATAACAGAGGACGGTAACGGGAAGCTTATACCATAAACACAGCACCAATGTTGTGATATAGAATAAGTTCCATAATGGCGTACCAAATGCCGGAACAAAAAAATGATTCACCGAGTTGAGTGCACCTGCCAACAACGCGCTACTTGAAATAAAGAAAAGAAACGAAAAAAGTATGCGTAAAAATGGTCGTGCATAGGAAACCTGCTCTGGCGAAAAACCAGGAGCTAGCAACAATAAAACCCAATCTGCGCGCAGTAAGACAAAAAGATAAATCAGCAACACGATACTTTCAAAAAATAGAAACGATATGGTCATCAGACCGTTAGCTTCTTCGCTATTGCCTTCGCGCACCGTTTTGACCATGGCGGGCACAAATGAGGCACTCATGGCCCCTTCAGCAAAAATGAGACGGAAGAAATTGGGCAACCTAAATGCCGCAAGGAAAGCATCTGATATCGCCCCAACGCCCAAAAAGCGTACCACCAAAATTTCACGAATAACGCCCAATGTTTTGCTCAAAAGCGTGAGGCCACTCACGAGGGCTGTTTTTTTGAGAATCGATTTTTTTGATAATTGAAGATTCATACTCTGTCCCATATATGGTAAAAAAAATCCCAACCGCGCCCGTCAATTCTAATCAATCATCTACACAATGCAACAGGCCACAAACCCTAATCGTTTTTAAGTAAATAACTAACCACCACCGAAGGTGGTGGCTTTTAAGAGCCCCTAGAAGGGGCTTTGATGAGTCGCTTCCCCTAATGCTCATCTGATTTCCATCTGTCTTTCTAACTTTTCCTGATACATCACATACTTACGTATTTTTTCAGCATCGAGACCAACTGTGTCCAAGCAATATCCTCGAGCCCAAAAATGATTTCCCCAATACGGCTTTTGCCTCAGACCTGGAAATCTCGTAAATAATCTTATGGCACTTCTACCCTTGATTGTCCCAACGTATTTGGAAATCGATACTTTTGGTGGTACCAAGGCCAGTAGATGTATATGATCTTCTTGTATGCTGAGTTTATCGATCTCACAACCAAGTTGAGCTGAATAGATTCTAACGATTTCTTCTACTTCAAGACTAACTTCGCCCTTCAAAATTCTGAACCTATATTTTGGCACCCAAACAATATGATAATGACAATACCAAATACAATGTGATAGCCTACGAAATCGACTCATTGC
>Ga0172379_10003583_pt1 | contig 24414 bp, 22 predicted proteins | sample GrowelOW334metaG_FD_119756 | JGI IMG/M metagenome (GOLD analysis project Ga0172379, IMG submission 119756) | Groundwater microbial communities from an aquifer near a municipal landfill in Southern Ontario, Canada - Groundwater well OW334 metaG | ecosystem: Environmental > Aquatic > Deep...
CTTTCTTCTGTCCGCGCGGGAGCGAGCATCGCGTCACGGGCGGAGTCGGCGGGACCGTCTTTCTCGAGATAGCGTTTGGCGACTTCGACGAGGCCGATATCAAGCGCCTCGAAGACCGATACGGTCGCGCATAAAGAAATCCCCGTTTCGTATCGCATTGTTGTGCGAAAGAAACGGGGATTCGAAGGGCGCCCATGATCAGTGCGCGAGGACGAGGACGTCGGTGCCAAACTCGTACTCGTCTCGAGCGTGACGGGACCCGAAGCCCCAGCCGCCGGCCCGCACGTTCCAGTAGGCTTCGACTGTCCGGGCTTCGCCGAACTTATTGAGGGCGAAGACGATGTTTACGGAACCATCGGTGAGGAGTAGGCCCTGTTGGCCATCCCCTTGCGCCTTCACTATCTCCCACAACTGGCTTAACGCGGTGTCGCGGGTGCCGCTGCCGAGCTCCTTGATGATGTGCAGTGCCTTGGTCTTCTTCTGTAGTCGGTAAGAGTAAAACGTCGCGGGATTCACCGGATACTCGACCTTCTTGAAGAAGTCGTTGTCGAAGCTCCAGCCGACCCAGAGCACATTCACCCCGTCGATTACCCTCCCCTGCTGGAACTTCTCCCCAACCGCAAAGGGGGCGACACGGTCGAGCTCGACAACGCCGCACATACTAAGCAGGTCACTCTTCTCATCGATGGGCATAGCCCCTCCTTACTGGTGAAAGAACAGAATCATACTATATACTGTTATCTCGATTCGTCAAATGCTGCGCGAACGGGACTTGGTCAAACGCAAAACACGCCTCATCGGCGTGTTTTGCTGAATGCGCGAGGGACGGGACTCGAACCCGCAACCTTCCGCGTGCACTGAATCCGCTATTTTCATAACGGCGTGGACTATATCTTCACCATAGGTTTTCACCCTTAGGGTTCCGGTATCTAGTCTCTACGGCGCCCCCGTGAGATAGGCGGAATCGCCTCTCTTACGGGGTTCCCTCGGTATTCGCATATTCGCCTTACGGCAAACTTAGCCTCCACCGATATCCCAGAAAGTTTCAATCCCAATTTCTCGGGAAAGCTGCACGTACGTCTACAGGCGGATGCTCTAACCAGTTGAGCTACCCCCGCATTCTTTGTTGCTTGCCAAAGCAAGCAGACGCATCTTACCAAAATCTCCCAGAAATGTCTTGTGCCGACAGAAGGACTTGCACCTTCGACCTTGGCTTTATGAATGCCATGCTCTAACTACCTGAGCTATGTCGGCGAGTGAGGTAACACTACCAAACGCGCTTCATTCAGACAATCTAATCCGCCCGGATAAAGCCGCCGGCCTGTATCTCCCAGAGCTTCTTGTAGAGATTGCTCTCGTGCGAGAGCAGCTCCTCGTGCGTCCCCGAGAGGACTACCGAACCCTTCTCGATCACGACGAGCCGGTCCATGTGCATCACGGTCGAGAGCCGGTGCGCGATCGCGATGACCGTCTTGCCCTCCATGAGCCGCAGGAGCGCGTCTTGGATGAGTCGTTCGCTCTCAGAGTCGAGGCTCGAGGTCGCCTCATCAAGCACGAGTATCGGCGCGTCCTTGAGAATAGCGCGGGCAATCGCGACGCGCTGACGCTCGCCGCCCGAGAGCTTCACGCCGCGCTCGCCCACCATCGTCTCGAACCCCTCCGGGTATTGGCTGATAAACTCGTGGCAGTGCGCCTGCTTCGCCGCCTCGACGACCTCGTCGTCGGTCGCCTCTTGCCGGCCGTAGCGGATATTCTCCATAAGCGTGCGATGAAAGAGCATCGGCTCCTGTGGGACAAAGGCGATAAGAGAGCGCAGGCTCTCTTGCGTCACCTCCCTGATATCCTGCCCGTCGATCCGTATCGCGCCACTCGTGAGGTCGTAAAGGCGCAAGAGGAGCTTGGCGAGGGTCGTCTTGCCCGCGCCTGAGGAGCCAATAAGCGCAACCTTCTCATGCGGCCGCACCGCCAGGTCGAAGCCGCTAAGCACTGCGTGGCCGTCGTGATATTCGAAGCGCACCTGGTCGAAGAGAATCGCACCGTTTGGCACCTTAAGCCCTTTTGCACTGGAGATATCTTGTACCTCGTGCGGCAGCTCCATAATGTCGAGCATCTCGGTCGCGTCGGCAAACGCTTCGTAGAGCTGACGCATATTTTGCCCAATGTTCCAGATGCGATTGATGAGGCCGAGGATATAAATCTGAACGAGCACGAAATCACCAACCGTCACGAAACCTTGCTGCCAGAGCAATACCGACCCGGCGAGAAGCGCGAATTCTATCCCGATAGCAAGTAATCCCTGCACCCCGTAGATCCATAGGTCAGCGTCCCATGCACGCTTTGTCGCCAGGTACCACCCATTAATCGTGTCTTTAAAACGCGAGTTCTCGAACGGGACAGCAGCAAAGGTAGTAATCGTCGAATGATTCAACACATCATCCGAAAGAAAGCCGGTTACTCGACTGTCCTCTTCAACACGCGCGATGCGCAACTTTTGCCGAGCAGACATCATTCGGAATTGCAGATACACAAAAGTAACTGTCCAGACAAAGAGCCCCGCACCAAGAAGTGCACTCCGCAATGAGAGTACCGTAATAATACCGACTGCGAATATGAAGGCGGAGAGAAAATTGAAAATAATGCTATCAAACACCTGTTCGAACGAGCGTGCGTATCGTGTCACACGACGTGTGAGCGTACCGGTAAAATTCGAAATAAAGAATTCGTGAGAATGGCCAAGCAAATAACTAAAAGCCTCTCGGTAGAGATCTACCATCACCCGCGACTCAAGTCGATTAATCGACCACAAACGCACGCGCTGACCAAACCATCCCGCAAGATTCATCGCCGAGAAGAGCACAAGAGTACCGATGAGTGCCTGCACGACTTGCGCTGGTTGTGTATCACCCGAAAGAAGGTTGATAAATTGCCGTAGATACAGAGGTGCAACAATCCCTGCTACCTCAATAAGTAACGCGGCGGCAGCGGTAATGCCAAGAGCCCACGGATACACGAGGGCCGCTTTACTGTATACGCGAAGTACTGCTCCCGCTCGCGCGGGCTTTTTCTTCTCGACGTGCATGTATTTATCGTATCACTTTCCGCACACTTACGCGGTTGGGAACTCAGCGACAAAGGTCGAGCCCTTGCCCGCCCCCTCAGACTCGGCACGCACCGTGCCGCCGTGTGCCAGGGCGATGCTCTTGGCGATATAGAGGCCGTAGCCAGTGGAGTGGACATTCACCTTGATCGAATCTTTGCCGTGCCCGCCTTCGGTGAAGAGGTGCTTCTTGTCCTCGTCGGTGATGCCGATGCCGGAGTCCTTCACGGCGAGCACGAGCTTGTCATCCTCTCTTTTGAGCGAGATCGCGACCGAGCCAGTCGGCGTGTAGTTGATCGCGTTGTCGATTAGGTTGCGGAGCACATGGTCGTTGATTTGTGCCCGGTCACCCGTCATCTGGTACGACGCATCATCAGCGGTGAAGGAGAGCTCGAGCCCCTTCTGCTTCGCCGCCGACTGCTCCTTCTCGACTGCCTCTGCCACAAGCGCCTTCAGATCGAAGGGCGCTTTCGTGTAGGTCACGGTGCCCTTCTTTAAGTTGGCGGCCTTGAGGATCGTCGCGACCGAGTCTTCGCCGCGGCGCGACTCGACGAGAGCCCGCTCGACAAACGACTTCAACCCATCCGGCAAAACGCCGAAGTCACCCTCAAGAAGCGATGCAAAGGTCCCCGCGTCCTTCGTCAAGAAGCCCTTCACCTCGTGCCCGATAAAGTGGATCAGCCCCTCCTGCCGCTCGTTGGTCTCTTGGAGCTCTTCAGCGAGCTTCTGTATCTTCTCCCGCTGCTCGACTTCTCGTATCACGCTCCGGATCAGGCTGATGCCGAAGACAAGCACGAATACGAAGATTCCCGTCCGCAATAACACGAGAGCGAGCGTGTTCGAGACGACAATCTCGCCGAATGAGGCCGCCGAGAGCAAGAATACGAGTACTGCGGTAGAAAATACCTTGATATTGAAGAGGTGGTGCACACGGGTCGCGTACGCAGCACCCATCACAGTGGGTAGGATGAACACCGCACTGTAGAGGATAAATTGCGAGTTATTGAAGAACGCCGGCAGTATGAGATTAAAGGTGATGATGAGCACGAAGGTGATAAAGATTCCCCACAAGACCGGCTTGTAGACCGACTGGGATTCGCGCGGCGCGCGCTGCATCTTATGGATAAAGAGCAACAGACCGCCGAAGATAAGTGCTGTCACCGTCGCGACAAACAAGAAAATGCCAGGGCCGTTCTCGATGCCGACAATCGTACCGTCAGGGGCAAGCGAGCTGATCCGCTCAAACACGAGCGGCGTGAGTGTCACAATAGAGACCGAGGCTGCCGCCGGGACAACGAGGAACCGATACCATTTCGGGTAGGTGAACGAGGTCTTGGGGAATGCGTAGAGGAATTGGAAAAGGAAGAGCACGAACCAAACTGCGACACAGATTACCGTGCGCATGATGAGAAACGCGATATCCGGATCGGCAATATGGTAAAACGCATAATTCAGCAGGCTCCACGTCGTCCCTACCAGGGTGAAGAGAAAGAATGATCTCGTCGTCACACTCTTCGGATCACTCATAAGCGCGGTAAACCCCAAGACCGCCATACCAGCTGCAGTTATGCCAGTAATCACCAGGTCGACATTGAAGGAGAGGATACTCGTCATAATGATTCTCGAATCTCCGGTGCACGCCGGAACGAGCGCGCAGTCGCCGGACGCGCGTACCCCGTACGGAACAGCATTGCAGGGATATCGCCTGCACCTGCTCCAAATTGCTTCTTAATCTCTGCGCTTGCTTCGCGAATGCGTTCAAAATGTTTCGGCAAGAGCCCCTCGGCGCTTCCCTTCTCTATACTGCGCGCCAAGAAAAGCGTACCTGTCACCGGATGGAACGCGAGACCGCGACTCGCCGCTTCAAGCCATACCCGTTCAAGGGCTCTCCCGGCAGCAATGTATGCAGCCGGTGTCTCTTCGCTGATTGTAATAAGCCCCATCGCCGGTGCTGACGCATAGAGTCTCGTATTCGTGAGTCGCGCGATAGTCGCAAAGCCAATCGCGTTTGCAATCTTTGCGACAATCGGATTCTTGAGATAGCGCATCAAGAGCTGTGCGGGCGGCGGGAGCTCCATCGTCTTGATATAGAGGCCTTGTGCACCCGAGCGATTCACCTCATCGGTCCACAAAATATCGTTCACGAAGAGCATGCGCAGTTCCGGGGTCTCAAGCGCGACCTGTTCTGTAACGGCTGACGCGGCTGCAACGGCGCGTATCGCCGGCTTCTCCTCTAGAAGAAAGAGCTTCGTGCCTGTGATTGGCTCTACTGCGGCAGAGAGAGCGGCTAGAGCATCTATACTGAGTGGACGTCTCTTGTACGACTTACGATTTGTGTGCCGGTCACGAATAGCCGCTCCGAGCGGGCTAGCTGTCGGAGCTGATTTCTTGAAGGTAATCTCGGCCGTACAGAGAGGATCGGCTGGGTCGGGGAGAATACGCACTTCTGTCGAGAACCCCTCTTCCCCTGCAGCGAGCACTATATTCTCGATCAATGCGCCGTGTGCGATATACGTACCGCTCAGCTTGAAGTTGAGTATCGGATTGTCGCGATCGGGGTCAAGATGTACCCAGACTTTGTCCCCGCGTAGGACAAAGGACCATGGCTGCGAGTTATCGCCTGACGGGGCCCAGACTGCCGTATCAAGAATAGTTCGTATGGCGGATTCCATCGTCTTAAGCGAGTCCAATCGCCTTCTTAAACATCGCGCGAATATCGTCGCGTGACTGTGCGGCTTCTGCCGAGGTATACGTCGGATCGAATATCGCGTCCATATTGATCTCCATCTTCCCGTCTCCCAGGGACTCTCGGAGCGCAATCTTCCGCAGGCAATACGCAATAGCGATTCCGGAGAGCGTCGCGGCATCACCAAGCTGCGGCCACGAGTAGAGTGTGTGCCCAACCTCTTTCAAAGAGAGCAGCATGCGCGGTACGACCAAATCAGCACCCGCGACCTTCGTAGCGAGCTTCGGCAGATCAGCAGGCGGGAATGTCTTAAATTCTTCAAGTGTGATATCGCCGAGCGCACCGTTAAAGAGCTGGGTCGAACGGTCGAGGTCGAAACGCTCTACTTCAACGATGACGCCATCACCGTTGTCGGTCGCCATCACGACGGGGATACCGCGCTCGCGGGCCGCAAGGCGCAAGCCAATCTTAATCTCGAGGTTGTCGGTCTCTTCGACCAGCACATCAACGCCCTGCAGGAAGGCGCCCATCGTCTCAGCGGTGACACCTGAGGCAAACGTCTCGATCTCAGCATAGGGATTCAGTTGGTAGATATATTCGCGGACGAGGTCGGTCTTCTTGCGCCCGAGAGAGAGGAAGTCGGCGCGGATACGATTGAGGTTTGAGGGTGACACCTCGTCCGGGTCGGCAATCTTGATGTGCTGCGCACCGCCCATCAGCGCGACTGTCATCGCACCGTGGCTCCCGACCGAGAGCCCTGCATACGCGACGCGCAGACCATAGAACTTCTGCTGCTCCTCCTTCGTTATGATGTTCTGGTTGCGCGCGGTGCGTATCTCTTGGTGCTCCTCGTGCGGGAGGTAGTGCGCGAGTGTCCCATTCCACGGGAAGTAGAACCACCCCCCCACCTCTTCAAGCGGCTTGCTCGCGCAGTACTCCTCGGCAAATGCCTTTACTTCTTGTGTATGGTCTTTGATGAACTTGAACCGCGGATTACGTATGAGAAAAAGATCCTCGAGAAGGAGGTCATAGCGGTCAACGACGACTGACGGCTGCAAACGGTCTCGGAAGGCTCCAAACGACTCCTGTGCACGATTCAGTTGTTCCGGTTTCATCCCCCAATTCTACCACGCGACTTTTCTCCGCTTATTTTTTTACCCATTTCTGCTTGATGCCCGCCGGGAAATATTCCGGATCACCTGAGGCGCGGAACACGAGATGGAAGAGAGGTCGGTCAGTTACAAACGAAGAGAGCTCCTTGAACTCAGAACTCTTCTCCTTGAAGGCGGTCTTGATAACCCCCTCTGCCTTCTTGCGAAACGCTCCTGAGACAGAGTCCACACCTCTCTTCTGCTCGATATTAATCTCGAGATACTGATTCTCCTTATCGTCATACTTCGTCACGATCTGGAACTTGCCGGTGCAATAATATTGCATCGCATCGCTCACCATCACGTCACGCAAGTATTCGGGATATATCTGGAGACCGTAGAGCGTGGTCGCAAGGTCAGAGCGCTCATACACGTAGACAAACGGGAGCTCGTAGAGCGGGACATCGAGCTTCTTCGCCTCCTTCTCGAGATTGATACCCGCCTCGGCAAAGATCGCCTTCAACGCGTCGTAGGTGTGCACGCCGCCGCGATCGCCGACCGCGTAACGGATTAGCGGCACGGCACTGTAGCCTGTGAGGAGAATCTCGCCTTGCGGCGCCTCGAACGAGACGAACGCCGGATTGTACTGCGCGAGGGTCGGAGTCTTCTTCACATCGCCGAAGACGCGCGCGAAGAGCCGCTTATTCTTCATTGCGAGCCGACGGACAAGAATCGCGGTGGGCGTCTCAAACGCCATCGCGCCGATGTCGGCGGTCCCGTAGATATTGAGCGTGTCGCGGTAGACATTCTTCATCCCGACCTTCTTCGCAAGATAGTCGCGGAAGTGTTCAGAGAACGCCTCTGCCGCAAAGAGGAGGCGGATATTGAGCGACTTGAGGTTGATACCCTCGAACTCCGCTTCGTCGATGATGTCCTTCACGAAGGGCGGGTAACCGATGATGATTGTCTGCTTAAATGACGGCGCGAGATCGTGGAGCGCCTTGAGTATCTCGGTCTTGTTCACGCCCGCGGGAAGCACCGAGACCGGGTAGCTCCGGCGGCTCGCGATGTCGAATGCGCGATATGTGAGCGTCCCGCCGATCCACACGCCCATGCCGAAGCCGATAATCACGAGCGTCGGATTCTTCGCACTCGGCACCTGCGCGCCGTTCCCGAGGAAGAGCTCGGCGAGGATCGAGTACTCCTCTTCAAGATTCGAGAGTCGTTGGAAGTAGAAAGGCTTCCCGGTCGAACCTGAGGTAGACGAGAAGACGGCAGGGCGGCCGAGTATGCCGTCCCAGCAGAGGTCGGCAAAGGGATACTTCTTCAGGTAGCTCGCCTTGCTGGTGGTCGGGAGCTTCTCAAAGTCTTCGCGCGTACGGATACGCTCCGGGCGGACCCCGTGCTCCTTCAAGAAGGCTTTGTAGGCGGGGACACGCTTCGCTGCATCATGAAAGAGAGCGAGAGCCTTGCGTGCGCAGAGGCGAGCCCACGTACCCGAGTCTGCGGTGCGCACGCGCTCTGCCATACCGCGCGCGACCGGCTTCATGAATGTTAAGGGGGGCTCTGTCGATTTCGTCTTGCTCGAACTCATGGGAATCTGTATGACACGTAGTATAGATTAACGCAAGGTCTTCGTAAGTGCTTGTAGAAATGATACCTCAGATTCTGGAGCCGGAATGGCGATGCGCAGGGTGTCTCTCAAGAGCGTCCCCGCAGCCTCGAAATGGCTCATCGGCTCACCGAGCGCGACGCGGATACCTTTCTCAAGGAGCGCATCACGGACGTGTGCGGCGTTTGGCAGGCGTATCAGGACAAAGTTCGTCTCTGAGGGGTACACCGTGACGCCCGAGATTGCACTCAGTGCCCCTATGAAATGGTCGCGCGCACTGAGAACGGCTTCACGGCGTACCTTCACCTTATCTGCGCGAGCGAGGAGTGCGAGCGCAGCCGCGACACTCGGGTATGTGACCGTCCACGGCAGCATCACGTTCTCGATCTCCTTCAAACGCTTGGGAGCGGCAATGAGGTACCCGACGCGCGCACCTGAGAGCGCGAGAGCCTTTGAGAGCGTGCGGATGATGATGAGATTCGGCAGCTCGGCGAGATACGGCAAGAATGACGCACCAGACGAGAATTCATAATACGCTTCGTCGGAGACGATGGTCGTATCGCTCTCGCGCGCAGCCGCGACGATTGCCGAGATCTCTTCACTCGTGAGCGCACAGCCGAGCGGATTGTTGGGGTGACAGAGGAAGAGTACCTTCGCCGTATTACTCTTCAATGCTGCGATAGTCTCTTCGAGCGGAAATACAAACGCGCCATCGCGCTCTTCGTAGGCGAGAGGCAGCACCTTCGCCTTCATGCGTTCGAGGATAGTCTCGTAGTAATAGAAGGTCGGTACTGGGAGTATCACTCCCCCGCTCGCATACGCTCGCGCGACATGCTCAATCGCCGCGACCGAACCGGAGGTGGGGAGTATATTCTCGGGCGCGACGCCCGCGTACGTCGCGAGTGCCTCCTTCAACTCGCCGTAGTCCGGATACGTCGAGAGCTCGCATGCGCCCGGAGCGGCAACTGCCTTCACCAGTTCATCATCAAGCATCCAATAACTCTCGTTCCTATCCAGTGGCATCATCGTCTCTGTATTGTACTACTAAAAATAAGCACGAATTCAAATCAGAACCTTACACTTTGAGTCTCGTTATCGAAAACCAACATAATCGCGTAAACTATCTACATATGTACGAAATCGAACACCGGGCCGTGCTTACTGAGGAGGCATACAAACAGTTGGCTGAGAAGTTGGCACGTGAAGCGACCCTGCTCGGTGCGGACGACAAAGAGGTCTCGTATTATATTTTCCCCGATAAACTCCTTAAGGTCGTACGGAATATTTCGAAGGGCACCGGCAAACTCTCCCTTAAATTGAACGCACTTGGTGCAGGCTCATCGTTCCAAGAATTCGAAGTCTCTTTCCCCGAAGACTCGTTTGAGACGATGAGGAACATCTGTAAGAACATCAGCACTCCCGACCAAGTAATCAGCGGCACGCAGAAGCGCACCAACTACGAGTATAAGGGCGTCGAGATAGCTCTCAAATGGAGCGAGGATTGGGGCTACCATGTCGAATTTGAGGTTATGATTTCTGATCTTTCAGGAAAACAAGATGCCGACACACATATTAGAGAAGTCGCCCAAAATCTCTCTGTACCACTCATGACTGAAGAGGAAGTAGCTGCGTTTTCAGCCGAGGTGAGAGCGAAGAAAAAGGGACGTAACTCCACTTGACTGGAGTACTCCACTCTGATAGAGTGCCTTTATGGATTGGAATCAGCAAGAAAATAAGGAGTTGGTGGCTGCCCTGCTCGCGCTCCGTACATCGGACGAAGCGCGGCGCTTTCTTCGCGATCTCATGACCGAGAATGAGATCAGGGAGTTTGGGAAGCGCTTCAAAGTCGCACAAATGCTTTCTATACGAGCATCATACCCAGAGATACAGCGGGCGACCGGCCTAAGCCAGACGACGATTGCACGCGTCTCAAAATGGCTCCAAGAAGGCGAAGACGGGTACCGACTCGTTATCGACCGTCTGCATCATCTCACGCCTATCTCGCGTGAGAGAGGATTGCGCTGAAGTCGTCTGCATCAACCTAGCCCCCTCTCACGCGAGCGGGGGCTTTTACTTTCTGTGCCTATAGAAACAGTTAGCAGTTCTTTGAAAGGATTCAAACATGGAAACGAAAATCATCACCTTAAAGCCGCCATACCAAGCAAAGATGGTCGAGTGTATGTTGCAAATGTATCAAAGATCAATGGGAGATACCGCATCACATGAGGAGTGGCTGCGCACAAGCGTCCCTGACTTTGAAAAAAGTATGGAGAAACCTGGGGCCGTTTGTATTGTGCAACTAAACAAAGGGGACGGGGAAATTGTCGGGTTCGCCCAGGGATTTAAAGTTCCGGCTGACCAAGAGCTTGGTGGCTTCCTCGGCGGATACAAGATGCAGAGTGTAATCGGTGATGAGTATTTCTTCATCGAAAGAATCGCCGTTCATCCCGATTTCCAGAAGTGCGGTACTGGTGAGGGACTCATGGCACGGATTCTCGGAGTTCAAACGTGCCGGCAAACATTATTGTGGACCAAAGAAGACGGGTACATGTTCAGGCTCATGGAAAAGTCTGGAGGGGAAATAATATGGCATACCCGACGAATTGGGGTCGTCATGAGGATCCCTACTAAGAAATGATCCGTGGCCATTCCATTTTTAACCTCACGTACAAGTACGTGAGGTTATTTTATTTTCTTTGTTGAAGAACAATTAGTGCTCTTACTCATAACGTATTCTTGATTTCTAAAGCACGGGCAAGTATATGCTCGCCGACTTCGCCCCAGTCGAAATATTGCTTGATGTCTTTCGGGTCGATCAATTTAATCTCGGTCACATCTCCTTCTGGATCAACATCAGCTACGAATGGCCCGACCGGTTCGACAATACAAACCGAGCGAACCTGCGTCGTGACTCGATGCGGTTCAAAAACTTCCTGATAGCCGATGACGCGTTGTTTGAGCACGCGCATATTCGTTTCCTCAAGTATCTCGCGTACGACTGCCTCCTCTATCGTCTCGCCGGGCTCCACTCCGCCGCCGGGCGGCGTCCAGTACCCCTTTATATCAGAGTACACAATAACGAGCTTATCGCCCGAGAAGCAGTACGCATGGACGCCATGTATCGTGCGGCCATCAAGCTCTTCAAGCGACTTAATATCTCGATACACCACAGGCACTACGCCAGACAACCGACTTCTCAATGTTGATTTTATTTCCATACTGCAATCAACTGCCTTACGATCAGTTCATCGGGCTGAATATATTCTCCAGAGAAATCAAACCAGACTCTCATAAAATCTTCCCTCTCCAGAGTACGTATCCCTCCTATTTCAGGATCTTGCAAATAGATATGTTCGGCATCGAGACCAGCAACAACTGAATAATGACCATCAGCGACTTCTGAATCTGAGTAGTCTGACCGCCCACGAGTGAACCAATTCACAATGACGGGAACCTTCTTCTCCAGCCACGCTTCAATATCAGCAAAGGTGCTCTCATTTTTTACCACTGCCCTGAATCCTAGAGATTCTGCTACACGCACAATACTATCCGCGTCTGTACCGTTAGAACCGGCTTTCGTCATTTCTGCGAGTTCCTGTTCACTTTTTTGCAACCCATAATAATCCAGCACAATTTTCAGCGATGCAGGTCCACACACCCCTGAGCGGAGCGTCTCCTGAAATGGTTCAAGTTTGAGTAATTCCATATGGACTATTATCTCACGATTTCTGAGGTAAAAAAACCGCTCCTGAAAATGCGTCAGCGCACGGATTTCTTCATCTGAGAAATCCTTTCCTTCTGGCACGACAATGAGCTTGTCATCGTCGTCATTGGTGCGATGGATGATGGCAATGCACCGACCGGTGAACGTTTGCACCGGCTCCTCGACTCCGAGCACATATGCATCGAGCTCTTCTCCGTCGGGCGCGACGGTATTAGGCACGAATCCGTAGTTGAGTTCGTAGACAAAATCATGTTTCGGATGTTTCGACCCAAGCTGTCGGTCTATCTTTATGTTAACTGCCTTGCCGAGATACTCAGTGGATTTAGTAAAGTTATTACTCATAAACAAATCCCCGAACGAAACAATCTCGCCGTTTGTGACATATAGCCCTGCCCCATCTTTGCACACATATACGTCTCGCCCGTGGGTGCTCTGATATTCTACGAGACGCTTGTGCTCAACCGGGTCGCCTGTGAAGTGCGGATGGAATTCAAAGTCGACGAAACCGAAGCCCGAGAAGTCGGTCATACCGACCTCATTCTCATCGCCAAACTTAGCGAGTTCGATCGATGGCGTGCACATGATGCTCCCCGCGCTCGCGCCGATGAGCACACCACCGTTTGCCAGGTACTGTTCAAGAATTGCCTGGAGCCCACGCCTCCGTGCCATATCCATGAACGTAAACGTATTCCCTCCCGAGAGATAAATGGCAGCGTAAGAAGGGAGTTCGGCGACCGTCTCGTCCGTAAAAGCATCCGAAAGGTCGAAATAGTCGACGCGGATGTCAGGACTGATAGCGGCATAGTCCGCGATGGTGGATTGATAGAATGGTCGGTCGCCGCTCTGAGGACTCGAAGAAATATACGCGACTGTCGTGCCGCGCTTTAGGATTTCCTTCACTAGCGCCTGCCGTAACCCTTCATCAAGCGGACTCATCATACTAAGCAAGAAAATGTTTTTTACCATGGAATCAGAAGGTCACGAAAATCTTATGGGTGCTCGAATCGATGCGGATGCGGCCGCCATATGGCAGTGGTATCTGCGGACTCGTGTGTCCAAAATCGAGATTCTGTATGACGGGAATCGTTGGGTTATACGCGCGGACGACCCTGAGAATAGCCTCGCGTTGCTCTATGCGGTGGGCAATCTGCCAAGATTCATCATGCTCATTCCCGAATTCCCATGATTTCGGCCGTCCGACCAGTATCCCTCGCACACGTGCGAGAATGCCGCGTTCGCCGAGTGCTCGGTAAACGCGGAATACATAATCGGCTGAAGGCATCTCTTCCGATGTTTCAGTAAAGAGAATCACGTTCTCGAAATCAGAGAGCGAAGGAATTGCGATATTGTGACGCAAAAGCTCATCTATCGATTCGAGACATCCGCCCCAACTGATACCTTCAGCATTATTCTCCCCATCCCATTGCCACCCGTCATTCGGTAAGAACGTCTCTACCTTCTCAAGATTCGACGGATTATTCCAATCAAGACCCATGTCTGAATAAATCGGACTCGCTTCGAGCTCATGTTCACCGGATTCGAAGAGCGCGAGTTTCAAATATCTGAGCGTGAAGTCGTCTATCTTCCCTTCCATAGCAAACTGTGTGAATAATGCACCTCCATAAAAAGACGGGATGCCATTCATCCAAAGGAAATTCGCGAAGTGCGTGTTATCGCTGTAGCCAAAGAACGGTTTCGGATTCTGCATGAAAGGTCCAGGCGGGAGATTCTTTATGTACGTGACCTGATCATCACCGCCTATCGAGGTGATAATTCCCTTGATGCCTGGGTCTTTAAACGCGGCGACAAGATCGGCAGAACGCTCTTCGCCTGTCGCCCCGAGCTTTTTCGTTGCCGGGAATGCCACAGGTTCGAGTTCGAAGATTTCTCGCAGACGTTTGAGGCCGAGTTCGTATACGTGAGGGAACTTGCTGGGAGCCGCAAACGAGGGCGAAAGAATCGCGACCTTGTCGCCTTTCTTGAGCTTTTGAAGCCGAATCATCTCTCTCATCCTATAAGTCTATCATTTGACATAGGTACCAAAGCCGCTCGTCATGGTGGCGATGCCCTTATGGTCGATCGAGTAGGCCTCGAAGCCCGGGAGACTCTCGATGAAGGCGATACCGCCCTTCCCCATCGCGAAGGCTGCGGTAGCGAAGCGGTCGGCCTCGAGCACGTCGGGGCCGATGACCGTGATGCTCATAATCTCTTGTATCTTCTCCTCTGGCGCATGCGGGTTGTAGATATGGTCGCCGCGGATATAGGAGCCCGAGGTCGCGATACCCTTCCCGTGCGGGTACACCACCTTGATTATCTCGTTGATAGTGAAAGGGTTCCTGATCCCGACACTCCACTCCTCGCCCTTCGCGTTCTGCCCGTTCATCGCGATATCGCCGCCGGCGTTTACAAAATAATTCTCATACCCCGCCGCCTTAACAAGCGCAGCGGTGTGTAATATCGCCCAGCCCTTCACGATACCTGAAGGGTCGATCGAGCCGTCGGGGCGACGAATATCGAAGTACCCATTCGTCTCTTGTTTGGTCTTCTCGGCGAGGGCGAAGACCTCTTTCATCTCTGTGCTTGCCTCTGCAAGAGCGAGCTCGCCACGATTGATGCGCGATATCTCGCTACTCTCTTTATAGGTACTGAAGCGCTCGTCGACGGAAATGAGATAATTAAAGGCTGCTTCAAGCGTCTCCTTCGTGGCAACATCGGCGGCGGGGAGCACGATCTCAATCGGCATGCCCATGATGATTCGCGTTTCTTTCATCCCGTTAGAGACGCCGCCCGAGGGGCGGCCAGAACTTTCGAAGTTCTTGTCTCTAACGGGATTCATACCCCTATAGTACTCCCCAGAGGGCACTTTCATTTCGCCACGCCTGGTCTAGAATAGTGGCATGAACACCTACACCGTAGAACAGTCTGCTCTTCCCCATTTCTTTACCACCAGCAAGGCGAGCGCACCGCTCTGGCTCCTTGTCCGTCTCTATCTCGGCTACGAGTTCCTCATGGCCGGGTGGGCCAAGCTTGCGAGCCCCGCATGGTTCGGTGCCGACGCAGGCGCAGCGCTCCAGGGCTTCGTCCAAGGGGCACTCGGCAAGACGGGTGGCGCTCACCCCGACGTCTACCAGTGGTACGCCTCCTTCCTCCAGAGTACGGTGCTCCCGCACGCCGTCGTTTGGTCAAACGCCGTTGTGCTCGGCGAGATAGCTATCGGCCTGGGGCTCATCGTCGGGCTCTGCACCCGAGCTGCAGCCTTCTTCGCCTTCTTTATGGCGTTTAACTTCTTGCTCGCGGGTACGGTAAGCGTCAATCCGGTCCTCATCATGCTCGCGATCGGTATCATGCTCGCGCACCGCGTCGCCGGATACTGGGGTCTCGACCGCGTCGCGCGCCCCTACTTCAGCAGGTTCTGCTCGCCGAAGAAGCGTCCGTAACTATCGTGGAAACGTGGATTAGAGAACTACCGAAATCGCGGATGGTGTACCCTCCTGCCTTTCGTGACCGTGTGAAGTATTGGTTCTGGATGGTCTACTCCCGGTTCTACCCTCTCATCCGCACCGTCTCCTACCGTCTCGGTATCGGAGAGTTCTTTATCAATTATTTCGAGCCGGGACACACGGGGCGGCAAGAGTTCCTCGTGGGCACACTGCACCCGTCGCGTACCGCACGCGACCTCGCCTTCTACCTCGTCGAGAAGGGCTTTGGCAACCACTTCGTCGCATGGAAGGATTCGGGCGAGCTCGTGAGCCTGCGCAAGACCTCTGGCTTCGCGCGCCAATATCACTTGCGCATCTTCAAGGACGGCGAGATACGCTGTCACTACGAATACACACCAGAGTGTCACCCCTTCCTCCACATGATCCGAGTCGGCTTCGAAGACCGCTCGCCAGAATTTAAAGATATCTTGCAGGGGTGGATCCTGCCGGCCTAGTTTAGGACACTCTGAAGTTTTCAAACTGCCACGGGTCAGTGGCGTCAAACTTCTCGGGGAAGAGTACTCCGCGACCCTTGATCGGCGTCCAGTCGGTGTACACGCCGAGGATCTCGCCGAGATACGGCCGTGCGACGTCCATGAGGAGCTCGTGGTCGATCTCGTCAGCGTCGACGATACCGCGCGTCGGATTCTCCATCGCCCACTGCATTGCGCCGATAATGCTCGCCGTCACCTGAAGACCGGTCGCGTTGTTGTGCGGAGCGGCCTTGCGCGCTTCGTCGATCGAGAGGCGCGAGCCATACCAGTAGGCATTCTTCTCGTGACCCATAAGGAGCACGCCGAGTTCGTCGACACCGCCCGGGAGAATATCCGCACCGATGAGCCGCTGCTCCTTCTGGAGTTCGCCGTTATTGCTTGCAAGCTCGTCGAGCGAGAGCACCGCACCGTCGCACGGATGATACGCATAGTGCACGGTCGGGCGATAGACAACCGTGTCGCCGTCGCGCTCGGTCAGGTAGTCGGCGATAGAGATCGATTCGTGGTGCGTGACGATCCATGCCTCTTGCGATTGAGCAATCGGCGTCCAGCTCCGCGTCTTCGTGAGAAAGCTCGGCTGCTCCAGATAGATAGCGCTGCCGCAGCCGAAGTCGTGCTCCTTGCCGTCTTCAGGGAGCTTCTTCTCGTGCGTCCCCCACCCCATCTCAGACGGCTGACAACTCTCAGAGTGGAATCCGTCGATGGACCATGTGTTCACGAACTCGCCGATCTTCTTCGGTACCGGCGATACCTGAGTATCTCGCTCGGCAATATGGATAGTCTTGATACCGAGATCCTTTGCGAGGCGCGCCCACTCCACCCGTGAGGTCGGAGTCTCGGTCTTGACTCCGGTGTCAGCGGCGATATTCAATAATGCTTGTTTTACAAAATGAGAGACGAGGCCGGGGTTGGCACCGTGCGCGAGCACAGCAGTAGGTCGCGGCTCGTCAATGCCGAAGAGCGTGCGAAGCTTGAGCGCCTCTTCGCGGAGCGCATAGTTCGAGCGCTGCGAGATAGAGAGCTTCGGGTCGGTGTAGGTGCCAGGCCACGGCTCGATAACGGTATCGAGATAGAGGATGCCGTTCCGCTGACAGTACTCGATAAGCGCGGCAGACGAGACGTCGACCGAGACGTTGAGGAGAAAGTCTCCGGGACCGATGTGCTGCTTCACGATGTCCTGATGGTTATGCGGCTTCAGGGGGTCAATAATGAAGCGGATACCGTACTCTTTCGCGACCTCCTCGCCGCGCGGGTCGGCCGTGACGATCGTAATACGGTCTGGCGTGACACTAAAATGCTTCAAGAGGAGCGGTATCACCCCCTGCCCGATGCTCCCACACCCTATGATAAGGATGTTCCCGTTGAATGCGTATTTTTCCATTTCCTTCCGAATGTCTCTCGTCGTACTAGAGGTTGATAAAGATTCCATTAATATACCGACGAATGACATTAAAGTCAATAAACCCCTCGGTCCTCTGTGCATATCCTGCAATCCACTCCCTAGGTGGGATAGTCGTATAGGGAGAGCCACCTGACTAGAGTATTCTGGAGAGCATGAACTCCCGCATACAGAATCAAAGCGCGCTCGCGACCACTGCACTGAGAACTGACGCACTCGCGATTGTGGAGGCGGGGTACGCAGCGCTTGACGTCGGTACTGCGCTTGCGCGCACGCTCCACATCGAAGGTGACGAGCTCTCCGTAGGCGGCACAGCATACCCGCTCGCCGGGCGGCCGGCCTTCTTCGTCGGTGTGGGGAAATGTGCATTCGCCACCGCCAGAGCTATCGAGAAGATTCTCGGCGACAAGCTCCTCGGCGGCATCGCGCTCGACGTCTCCCCTCTTCAAGGTGACCCGCTCCAGAAGATCGAGACCTTTGTCGGGACGCACCCGCTCCCGAGCGAGGTAAACGAGGCGGCGACACGACGCATCCTCGACTTCCTCGACGCGCGCACCGAGAACGACCTGGTCATCATGCTGATCTCGGGCGGCGGTTCGACCCTCCTCTGTGATCATGAAGCACCGATGACTTGCCTCGACGAGAGCAGCGTCTTTCGCGAGCTCACCGCGCGCGGCGCCCTGATCCAAGACATCAACACCGTACGCAAGCACACCTCAAGAGCGCGCGGCGGCGCGCTCGCCGCTGCTGCGTACCCTGCCGAGGTGATCTCGCTCATCGTCTCAGACGTACCGGGAAACGACCTTTCAGCAATCGCCTCCGGCCCGACGGTCCTCGACACGTCGACGGTTGACGATGCGCGCGCGATCCTCGCGCGCTACGAGATCCCTGCTCTCGAACATATACAACTCCTCGAGACCCCGAAGGACCAGCGATACTTCGACCATACGACGAACGTACTCTTCCTCACGAGCCACGATGCGCTCGCTGCGATGAAGGACGTCGCCGCAGCGCACGGCTACACGGTCGAGATTGTAAACGACCAATTCGCCGGCGAGGCGCGCGAGGTCGGTCGTACCGTCGTAGAAAGTCTCCATACAAGAGGAGCGAAGACCGCCCTCCTCTACGCCGGCGAGAGCACCGTGACGCTTGCCGGAGAGTCGGGCAAGGGCGGACGCAATCAAGAGATGGCGCTTGCCGTGCTCGGAGAGCTCTCTCCCGACGAGCTTGTCCTACCCTTCGCCTCAGACGGGCGCGACAACACCGAGTATGCGGGCGCAATCGCCGATCGAGAGACGCTTGCGCACGCACAAGAGAAAAATCTTTCCCTTGCTGAATATCTTGATGCGCACCGCTCGTACGACTTCTTCACCCTGTCGGGAGATGCACTCCTGACCGGTTATACTGGATCGAACGTGTCTGACCTTATCGTCGCACTTAAAAAATAACTGTATCACTATGAAAGACCCGCACATTCTCTGGATGGACAAGATCAGCATGGACGACGTCTCGCAGGTGGGCGGCAAGAACGCCTCGCTCGGCGAACTCATCCGCGACCTCGTCCCCCAGGGCGTGCGTGTCCCCAAAGGATTCGCAGTCACGGCGAGTGCGTACTACTACTACCTGAAAGAGACCGGGCTCGACACTTTTATCGAGGAGACGCTCCACGGACTCAACACCAAGAACTTAAGCGAGCTCGCGCGCTGCGGGAAGCTCGTCCGCGAGAAGATGCGCAAAACATCGCTCCCCGCTTCACTCGAGAAGGAGGTCGCTCTCGCCTACGCGCAGATGGAGAAGGAGTACGGAAAGAACGTCGACGTCGCGGTGCGCTCGAGCGCGACCGCTGAGGACCTGCCGGGCGCCTCGTTTGCCGGCGAACAAGAGACCTATCTCAATATCCGCGGAGAGAAGGATGTCGTGCGCGCCACGATCTGGACCATGGCTTCCCTCTTCACCGACCGCGCGATCTCGTACCGCGCCGACCGCGGGTTTGATCACATGAAGATTGCGCTCTCGGTAGGCGTTCAAAAGATGGTCCGCTCTGACAAGGGCGCCTCCGGAGTGATGTTCACTGTCGACACCGAGAGCGGATTCCGCGACCTCGTCCTGGTGAACGCCGTCTGGGGCATCGGTGAGATGATCGTGCAGGGCCGTGTGACCCCCGACGAATACCTCGTCTCGAAGTCGAGAATCGGAAAGGTGAAGAGCCCTATCATCGGCAAGACCCTCGGCAAGAAGGACAAGAAGATGCTCTATGCGAGCGGGAAATCTGGGGTAATCCAGACCAAGGTGGTGAACACTACTGCCACAGAGCAGAACTCCTTCGTACTGAATGAAAAAGAGATTGTCGAACTCGCACGCTGGGGTGCACTCGTCGAGAAGCACTACTCTGAGCGCGCGAAGACCTGGACGCCGATGGATATGGAGTGGGCAAAGGACGGCCTCACGGGCGAACTCTTCCTCGTGCAAGCACGACCTGAGACCGTACAGGCCGGGAGAGACTTCTCAAAGCTCGTCGAGTACAAGGTCTCTGGTCAGGGCAAGGAGCTCGTACGCGGTATCTCGGTCGGCTCGAAGGCAGCCGTCGGCACGGTGCGGATCATCATGAATCCGAAGCAGATTAAGGAGTTTAAGAAGGGCGAGATACTCGTGACGACCATGACCGACCCCGACTGGGAGCCGATTATGAAGATGGCCTCGGCGATTGTCACCGACCACGGCGGGCGTACAAGCCACGCGGCGATTGTCTCTCGCGAGCTCGGCCTCCCTGCAATCGTCGGCTCGGGCAACGCGACCAAGGCACTGAAGACAGGCCAGCTCGTCACGGTCGACACGACCGGGAGCGCCGGTATCGTCTCCCTCGGCAAGGCGAAGATTGCCCTGCGCGAACACTCACTCGGTGCACTCCCGAAGACGACCACGAAGATTATGGTGAACATCGCCTCGCCAGATATCGCCTTCGAGAACTCCTTCCTCCCGGTCGCCGGTGTCGGGCTCGCGCGCGAGGAGTTTATTATCGCCTCGCACATCGGTATCCACCCGCTCGCCATCCTCAACTTAAAGAAGCAGTCGCCGAAAGTCCGCGCGGCTATCGCGGAGAAGACTGCCGGATGGAAAGACCCAGTCGACTTCTACGTCGACAATCTCGCCTATGGTATCGCACAGATCGGTGCCGCCTTCGCTCCACGACCGGTCATCGTGCGCTTCTCCGACTTCAAGACGAACGAGTACTCTACCCTGCTTGGAGGCGAGGCCTACGAGCCCAAGGAGGAGAATCCGATGATCGGTTGGCGCGGCGCGTCTCGCTACTATGATCCAAAGTTTAAAGACGCATTTATACTCGAGTGCCGCGCACTCGTGAAGGTCCGCGAGCATATGGGACTCGACAACGTAGTCCCGATGATCCCCTTCTGCCGCACGACTGCCGAAGCCGAACAGGTGCTCGGTATCATGGCGAAGCATGGTCTCGTCGCGAAAAGCCAGACTTCAAATCCGAAGTCCGGGAGTCTGACTTCGAAGACGACCCCCGTCTATATGATGTGCGAGATCCCCAGCAACATACTCCTCGCTGAAGAGTTTCTCGACCTCTTCGACGGGATGTCGATTGGGAGTAACGACCTCACGCAACTTACCCTCGGTCTCGACCGCGACTCCGGCATCGTGACGCATATCGGGAACGAGAACGATGAATCGGTACGCGCACTGATCTCGATGATTATCCGCAAGTGCACCGCCCGCGGGAAATATATCGGCATCTGTGGCCAAGGCCCCTCTGACCTCCCCGACTTCGCCGAGTTCTTGGTGCGAGAGGGCATCGAGAGCATGTCACTCAACCCCGACTCGGTGGTCAAGACACTCGAGGCAATCGCGGAGCTTGAAGAAAAACTCTCTCGCTAATCATGCGCATCGACACAGTCAACGCTCGAGCGATCCCCGACACGCGCGGAAAGGCGACAATCGAGACGACGCTTACCTCCGGCACACTCTCTGCAACCGCCTCCGTACCCTCGGGCAAATCGACCGGCAGCCACGAGGCGCTCGAGCTGCGCGACGACGAGAACGGAGGCGTTGCGCAAGCGATAGAGAACGTACAGATCGAAATCGCTCACGCGATTACTGAGCGCGACTTCGCTACGGCCGACGAGCTCGACGACTTCCTTATCGAACTTGATGGCACCGCCAATAAGTCACGCCTCGGGGCCAATGCGCTCCTTGCCGTCTCGATCGCGGCACAACGGCTCTTCGCCCACCAGGAGGGCGTGCCGCTCTGGAGGGCGATTGCGAACCGTGCCGGCACGACTCCGAGAGCGCCGCGACTCTATGTGAATGTGATGAACGGCGGCGCGCACGCAGACTTCAAACTCCCCTTCCAAGAATACATTCTTGTAGTTGAAGGTACGACGAGCGACGCGATGCCGACTGCACGCGAAGTATTCGCGAAGCTTGGTGACCGCCTCGATTCGGGAGTCCCGATGGGAGATGAAGGCGGGTATGCACCGACCTTCGACACTCTTGAACAGCCATTTGAGCTGCTTGCTGAGCTTGTAAACGAATCTCCTCATACGTCGATTGCAATCGACGCGGCCGCGAGCGAGCTCTTCAAAGACGGCTCCTATCACCTCCTTGGCAAATCTTACTCGGCTGAAGAACTCACTTTCATATATGAAAGTGTCGCCAAAAAATATCCGTTACATTCTATCGAAGACCCGTTTGATGAAGAGTCTGCAAGCGACTTCACTCGCATAACGGCAGCCCTTGGCGAGAAGATTCTTATTATCGGCGACGACCTCACGGTCACAAACCCTTCTCGCATCAACGATGCGGCAACTCAAAAAGCGATTAACGCCGTTCTTATCAAGCCGAACCAGATCGGCACGGTGAAAGAGGCGATTGCTGCAGTACAAAGAACCTACGCGGCTGGCTGGGAGGCTATCGCCTCGCATCGCTCGGGCGAGACCAGCGACACCTTTATCGCTGACTTCGCCTACGGCGTGGGCGCCTACGGCATCAAGGCCGGCGGCCTCGGGCAAAGGGAGCGCGTCGCCAAATATGACCGCCTCCTCGCTATAGAACGAGAAGCTGAAACGAGGTAACATACACTCATGAAGATTCATTATTTCTCAGGTGAGCCGTGGGAGGACGCCTATGTGCGCGCACGGCTCCCCGGACAGGACGTCGACTTTCACGAGGGATCGCTCGCAAGCTACGCAGAGCTCTCCGACCCAAACGCAGATGTGCTCTGTACCTTTATCGAATCCCCGATTGGCGAGGCAGAGATGAGCCGCTTCCCCGCCTTGAAGCTTATCGCCACGCGCTCGACCGGCTTCGACCATATCGACCTTGCAGTAGCAAAGGCGCGCGGTATCACAGTAGTCAACGTGCCCTTCTACGGCGAGAACACGGTTGCCGAGTTCGCCTTCGCACTCCTCCTCGCGCTCTCGCGGCGCATCATCGACGCCGACGAACGCGTGCGCACGGGAGCCTTCTCACCCACCGGACTGCGCGGCTTTGACCTCGCCGGTAAGACCCTCGGCGTTATCGGCTGTGGCCATATCGGCACCCATATCATCCGCATGGCAAACGGCTTCGGCATGAACGTCGTCGGGTTCGAGGCGCACCCAGACCCTGAACGCGCGAAGACAGAGCACTTCACCTACGCGACCTTGTCTGAGCTGCTTGCGCAAGCGGACATCATCACGCTCCATGTCCCCTACAACCCGCACACGCACCACCTGATCAATAAAGCAAATATCGGTACGATAAAAAAAGGTGCATACCTCATCAACACCGCGCGCGGCGCTGTCGTCGAGACTGACGCGCTCGTCGATGCACTGAAGGACGGGACGCTTGCCGGCGCCGCGCTCGACGTGCTCGAAGAAGAGGGCGACCTCGCCGACGAGACCGCACTCCTCACCGCGGCGCACCCGAACGAGGAGGGTCTGAAGATTACCCTCGAGAACCACTACCTTATCAACCACCCGCGCGTCATCGTGACCCCGCACCTCGCCTTCAACACTACCGAGGCCGTCGAGCGCATCCTCTCTACCACGATCGAGAACATCAAAGGATTCGCAGCCGGTTCGCCGACCAACATCGTTTCTTAATTGAAGACGCGGTGTTCAAGTGTATTATCTATACATACTTCTATGAGCACTCCTCAAGCGACCTCTCCGAGCCCAAACACGTTTAGAAAGATTGCCCTCTCTCTCGGGCTTATTGTCGTCTCTGGTGTCTATGCTGTGTGGCAAAATGTCAGCGGCCTGCGATCGATCCTCACGCAGAACGAAGCGACCCCCGCCCAGTCATACAAAGAAGCGAACGCCGCGCTGCTCCAGACGCTTGCCGAGATACAGAACGCTCTGTCCTCATCAACACCGGTCTCGCAAACACCGACAATGCTTGCTCCAATGCAGCCCGTCATGGGCGGCATGATGAGCGGAAAGCGCGCCCTCTTCTTCGACGGTTTGTATACCGGCACTCCTGCCGACGCATACTACGGCACCGTGCAGGTGAAGGCTATCGTGACGGGTGGCCGCATCGCTGATGTGCAGTTCTTGCAATACCCGGACAGTCGCCAGAACTCACGCATGATCAATGACCAAGCGATGCCGCTCCTAACTCAAGAAGCGATTACCGCTCAGAGTGCGCAGGTAGACGGCGTCTCGGGGGCGACCTTCACCAGTCAAGCATTCCAGCAGTCGCTCGCCTCGGCTCTCGTCCTCGCAAAAAATTAAATGCAAAAATAATGAAAGTTATCGACAGCTTCCTCAATAAAATTACGATGTACCGCCTGGTGCTGTACTACCTCGTCGTGCTTCTTGTCGTGGCAACC
>Ga0172379_10003584_pt1 | contig 24413 bp, 27 predicted proteins | sample GrowelOW334metaG_FD_119756 | JGI IMG/M metagenome (GOLD analysis project Ga0172379, IMG submission 119756) | Groundwater microbial communities from an aquifer near a municipal landfill in Southern Ontario, Canada - Groundwater well OW334 metaG | ecosystem: Environmental > Aquatic > Deep...
CCGGTGAAGATTTCATAAACCTCGCGGGAATAGGCGACGGTCTTTTCAAGGCCGGGCTGGGTTTGTGCGGTGTTAAGCGACAGCAAGGATTGCACGTCCTTGATCTCGGTCAGGCTCTTCAGGGAGGCAACGTTGTCTTCCAGGAGGGCGCGTGCTGCATTCAGGTTGAGGGCAGCCAGACGCTCCATGCCGGCAAAGGCAGTGTTTGCCAGATTCAACAGGGCTTCGGTGTTGGTCTTGTTGGCAGTCGCAAATTGCTCAGGTAGCTTGAACATGATGGCATCCTTTAATTGGGTTGGAAACATAGGACCGTTAGCAAAAATGCTGCGGCGCAACAACTCCAAGTATATAGAACAGTCTGGGGATGTCAAGCAATAATATTGCGGTGCAGCATTTCGGTTGGCATGGCGCTGGAGCCAAACAAGCACCTGGCGGAATCTCGCGCTGGCATGCGCGGTAGGTTAGAAGCCTTGAAACAAGAGGTCTATGGCGGCGACAATCTCTGTCCGCTGGTGCTCAAGCGACGACACCGGATGCTTAAGGATGGCTAAAGGCACAGCAGCCATGCCTTGTGTTGCCATGACCACCCGCTGCCCCTCAATCTCGAAGACGGGGTTAAGCGAGGAAGCGTAGATGGGCACGGCTTCAACAGGTAGCAGCGGTGCCACCACGCGCGTGGTGAAGTGGCTGTTGATGTCTGCCTGTAAGTCCAGGAGGTATCCGTCACCATCGGGGTTCTTATAAACGGTAAATCGCCCCATCAGAACCCCCGGTACTTCGCGAGCGGCAACCCGTTCTTTTCTACGTAGTCATTCCAGCATTCGAAGGCCTTTTGGTTCTCCGCCTGCCAGATTTCTGCGCGCTTCTCAGCGACCGCCTTGGCGACACCAGCCTCGGCCGCCTGAGAAACATTGATGCGCAGCTCTTTTGCCTCGGCCAGCAGCGGTTCCGCCAGGGAAACGTTGGTGGATTTCTTGGGGGAGCCGGCGTAGTTGCTTGTGGTTGTTGCCATGAAGGCTCCTTTGGGATGCGCGTATCAAATGTTGCCATAACTGCGCATTGGCCGCAACATCAGGGATAACTTCATTGCTGTCATGTTGGCGTCCACCCAAGCTGGGGTCAAACAACTCAGCGGTGCCTGGCTGAGCTAATAGTCTGGAGTGCAGTGGAGCGGTTATCGGAAGATTCCCATATCCGTTCCACTGCACCCCAAACAATAGGATCATGTCTCCCAGGAGGTCGGTTGGGTCGCCAATGAGGTACTGACGGCCTCTCGGTGGGTGAAGAGGAACATTAGGTGCTGGACTTCCCGAAGTATTGATCCAGAGCAGCCACAAAGATCTTCTGGGCGCTCCGGTCTTCAGCTGCGCAACGACTTTTCAGCTGCAGCCAGCGCTCGCGGTCGAGGAGTACCGTTAGCTTCTTGGCAGGTATTGCTTCCTCTTTAGGTTCCGTCATTCCGTCATTCCGTACCAACGGAAGTACGGTACTCCGTGTTTCCGCACCGGCCGCAAACGCTGCGAGAGCAGCGGGATCTGGCGCAGATTTGTTGGCTGCAGTGTGTTTGAATTTGCTCGTCATGACGTCTCCTTTACTCCGCTCTTCCGTATTACCGGACTTCCGTTATTCCGTTATTCCGTTATTCCGCTGTTCCGTAGATTTCCTGGCCAAGTAGTTGTATTTCAGCTTTAGCCTGGCTGTTGTTCATTTCAACAACTCCCTTTCCTTCCAGAATGGCATCGCGATACACCTTGCGATCCCTCACAAACGTGCCAGCTAGCACAAATTCTGGGAAATCCTTCAAGAATGCCTGGGCTTCACCGACTTCGTTGATCATGGGATTGGATGGCGCCATCGAAACCACGGCATAGGCTCGCAAATTCGCATTGAGGCCCCGGGCCAGGGCGATGAGCTCATTGACATGGTCCATGGTCTCAAGATCCGGCTGACTTGCTCGGGTGGGCACCAACAGGACATCCGCGGCAACCATAGCTGTCCGGAGCTCCTTCGAGTCGCGGCCACCGGCATCGATCACGATCTGCCCATATTTGGTGGCCAGTTCCCGGGCCGGCTTGAATACATCCCCGGTAGCCTGCGCTACGGCAACCGAAATTAAGCTTGGGTCACCGTCACCCCGGCGGTCAGCCCATTTCTTCGATGTCGACTGAATGTCGGCGTCGAGAAGCAAAACATCCTTGCTGCCAAACTCGTAGGCCAGCCAGACTGCCAGATTAGTGGCCAGCGTGCTCTTGCCGGTCCCTCCTTTTTCCCCGCCCACCAATACGATCATTGCTAGCTCCCTTTATTCCGTTGTCCCGTTGTGACGGATATCCGTAACGGGACTCCGTTTGCGCGGTATTACGGCATTCCGTTGATCCGCTTTAGCGGAGTTCCGTCACTTTAACGGAAAAATGGAGTTCCGTCACGACGGAATAGAGGCTGGATACACTGCCAAATCAGCGTAGGAGGGCGGTTGGAGCTGAACTTGGGTTTGTGACGGAATGACGGAGTTCCGTTATACTGGATCAGGAATTGCGGGACAGCCAACCGGCGAAGGCCTTCTTAAATGCGACTGTCCCAGTCTTCATTCTGGAGAGAGCAGGGGTGTCCAGGCGAAACTGGGACACCAGGGCGTCTTGGTCGGCGGAGGGGAGAGCATCAAAACGCGTCAAAGCTTCCTTTCGTAGTCTTTCGAGCCCTGGATCGGTTTCTGGCGCAGACGGAGGGGTATGCGCAGGCTTTGCCGCTTTTGGCGCCTTCAGCGCCCGTTTAGACGCTCCCCAACGGCCCTTAAGTGCTTCCTTGAAGTAGGCGGCCGGTGTTTTCAATTCCGGTTGTTTTGGATCGTCTCGGCGGGCGACCGTATAGGCGATCGCATCCCGGACGTCGCCTTCGGCGTTGGTGCTATATATCGATTCCGCTTCCTGCTTGGCGATTCCGAGCGCCATCAATTGATCGAGGATTTGACTATCGATCAGCGGGGGAGGGGACAGATCCAGGTTCGCCTGGGGCTTCTTGATAATTCTGAACTGGAGATCAATGACCCGCTTCCCCTCCTTGAACTCGATAAGTTCCATTTCGGTATCGGTCAGCGTGTTGACCTCGATGAGCGCCTTCTTCAGGACCCGATCCTTAAAAAACTTGTACTGCTTTCGCCAGTCCGGCATATCGTCCCCGGCCTGCCCCTCAAGGTAGTCCCGCCATTCCTCCCAAGGCCTGCGCTCGGTCAGGCCACTTGTTTTCCACGAATTGGATCTGGCTACCTCGTACAACGCCAGGCCTGCCCCGGTCCTTAGCACCGTCATGTAGTACAGGGTCAGGGTGGTGTAGGTTTTCGGATTCATGACGAGGTTGAGCACCTCGGCTGGAAACTCGTAGCCCATCCAAAGCTTGCCGCCCCGTTTATGCAGCCCGGCGGGATTCACCAATTTTACTGACGCAATCAGCCGCTCGGACGTCCATTCACGATCTGTTTCCGAAATGATCCGGATATCCTGCAGCTCCTCTGCGACTTCCTTGAGGAGCTTGGTATCGTTGGAGTTGTAGTGCGCGTCCCTGGATATCTCCGGCACCGGGACCCAGAAATATTTATGTGAGGTAGCGGTTTCGATTGGCGCATTGATGCCGGGCGCGCCAAGTCGCTGCGCATGCAGTACCATGACGTTGAAGAGCTTCCGGCTCATGAAGGTAAGATGCCCCTTCGAGACTCGAAGCCCGATTGCCTCATTGGTTTTCTTGAAGCTGTCCGCAGTCTGCTCAACAACCACGGGTAGCCGTTTTCTGGTGGCCATGATAGAGTGATTGCACCCTTGTTACCTATCCCAAATGGAAAGGTACTCCGAACAATGTCACCTTTGCAAGGTCCCTGTAAAGCGTCACCTTTAACATTGATCCCCGCAAACAGTTACCTATCACCCGAGGTTCCCGGAAACCGTCACCTATCCAGCAGTGGTTCCTGCCAACCGTTACCTGAAGGGAAAAGGTCCCCGTCGGTCGTTACCTGAACACCCTGTAAAGCGTCACCTTCAGTCCTAAAGGTCCCCGTGAACCGTTACCTCGGTCCCTGCAAACCATCACCTTAGTCCTCGGGAAGCCGCACCAATGGCTGATCTACGAGGTCGTTAACAGGTTTAAGGTGTTAACATCAAAAAAGCACACAAGGAGATCTGTGTGTTTTCTCTTCCTGGCGGAAGGACACTGCAAAGCGCATAGGTTCCTGTAAAGCGTTACCTGAAGCAAACCTTTCGGTCCCTGTAAAGCGTAACCTATGAACCAAGTAGTAAGTGGTTACTCACCATTGAATAAGTACTGGCGTTGATACCAACGCTAGTACTTTGACCGTGAGACGGTCCCTGTAAATCGTTACCTTCATACACTATGTTCACTTTCCACGTATAAGCCGCCAGGCCAATTCCCTCAATATCTCAGCTGAGTTTGGATCCTGTAGCAACTCCTCAAGTCCGGCGTTGAAGGACTCGATCGTAGCCATCTCTCCGAGTTTCTCGGTCCCACTTTTTGCCCAGGCTTCGAATTTCCGCCACCAGTGCTTTTTGATCGGCTTCGCTATCCAGGGCAGGAATTGCTTGCCGCAGTACCGTGAGTCGGGCCGATGATGCTTGCGCATAGCGCTCAAGGGTCGGTCGTCGCTGCTGGATGAAGTGAATTTTGAAATCGTCCTTCATCGGGATCCGAGGGTCAAAGCAGTCCCGCTAGAGCTTCATGCAGGTCCGGAGATGTTCTGGGTTGAGGTCGATCGTAGATGCTCCATGGTACCGTCGTTCAATTCACCAGGTGCGGCTTGGATGCCAGTCGATGGTCAGGCTACACGCTAACTTTCGTTCGGGAACCTGCGAACGGACGCAACCCAATTCGGAATCGACTCCTGGGAGGGGGCCCGAGGGGGCTGCTTTGGCAGGTCCGCCGGCGTTTTGAATTTGCGCAGGCGGTATCCGTAGCTTCCTCCGTAGCGGCACATTACGTCGATCCGCCCAGCCGGGCAACCTTATACAGGTCCGCCCGGTTGGTCTGGGCATCGATTTTCCCAAGTGCGCCCCCTTGATTGGGGGCGGGAAGCTGGTAACATCTTCGTATGATTCCTGCATATATCCGTGCTGTAGGCCGTATGCGGTGACACCGATCAGTTCAAACGGGCGCGGCGAGGCCCCGACGCCCGCCTGCGCCTGCGCTTCTCGATCCCACAAGTAATCTTTGCAAGTTCGATTGTGAGTTGTTCGGGCTGAAATCTGGTTGAAAATTACTCCTCGACGTGAATGCCCCCGGAGTTTCCGACAAGCTCGATTGGCAAATTCGTAGCCAGGAATGCCTTGGCTTTTTCTGCCTTTGCCCGAGCAACTTTTAGCTCGCGTTCAAACTCGATCTGTCCATAGGTCCAATCGTGAAGTTCGCGTTGCATGCCGGCGACACCAAGTCTTTCGATTGCATCGAAGTTATGGATAAGTGCTCTCGCCGATTTTATGCGTTGCATTAGCCGCCGCTTCCGCATGTACTCAGCCATGTAATCAGGGTTGCGTGCCTGCCAGCCAGATTTGCTGGCGGTTCGGCGTGCGGCTCGTGTCTTCTGGTCAAGTCTAGGCCGGCCAGGGCCTGGACACTGCTGGCGCGGTAGTCCATCCTTGCGGTAGCCAAATTCTGCTCTTGTTGTTAGCGCATCAATAATTACTTGCTTATTGCCTAGAATCTCGAGCATCCGCTCATCAAAGGTATTGCTGGCACATAGGTACGCAATATTGACCTCACGGTCTTGACCAATCCGATGAATCCGATCTTCGGCTTGCGCCAACGATGAGGGGGTCCAGTCCAGCTCGACAAATAGCGCATACCTTGCCGCGGTCAGCGTGATCGCTGTCTGAGCTGCTTTCAAAGAACACACTATCAGTCGTGCCGCTGGGTCCTGCTGGAAGCGCTTGATCGCAGCGTGTCTTGCCTTAAGGCTCATGTCGCCGGTGATGGTGAGCGGATCGCCCCCCAGCCGCTCGATGAGCGCTTGTTGTACTTCGATGTGGTATGCGAAGACAACCAGTTTTTCGTCTTTAACGCGCTCCCGGATCCAGTCAACGGCGGCAGCAATCTTCCCTCGGCCGGCCAGCTGACGAAGCACGGTCATGCGACGCAGCGCCTCGGTCCGAGCATTGGTGTCCATTGACATGCCAACCACTTCATCCGCAGCCCAACCCAGCCAGGTGGCTGCGGATTGCAGGATAGTCTCATCATCACTGGGACGTTTGGCCATTTTGTTTTTGCGTGGTGTGTTATGCGTCTTTAACCACTCACTGAAATCGTTTAGCGCCTCGTCATAGTCACCGCGGTTGTCGATCTTGACATCGATATGCTGGCGCTGTTTCTGCGCCAGATCCGGCAACACAGCTGTCTTGGTGCGGCGAATGAACCGACCCGTCTCGGAGATTCGATTGGCAAGCTCGCCGAGATTGTCAGCGCCACCAAAATCCCAAATTGAATTAAATCCCATTTGCCGCAACATGGCACGGCAATAGCGCGAAGCAAAGCGCCAAAATCCGCCCAATTCCGTCAGCATTGAAGGCAATAGCGTCAATAGCGTTAACAACTCGGACGGACGATTCATCACCGGCGTTCCGGTCGCAGCGATGATCCGCTCAACCCCGGATGAGCGGCAAAATCCCACGACCGCTTCGGTGCGCGCTGAATCGTAGCCTTTGAGATACTGGGCTTCATCGGCAACCAGTGCCTTCGGGTGAATCGTTTCTAGTTCGTCCGAGAACTTGGCGAAGGATTCGTAGTTAAGGACAATAAACTCAGCTGTAGTAATCGGACCGCCTTCATCCTTCTTGGCGACCCCGCCACCCCGGACAGATACCTTGCGATGAGGGAGCCAGGCAGTGATTTCGTCACGCCAATTTAACAAGGCCGTTGCCGGCGCCAGGATCACGGCAGGGAATGCCTGGACGTTTTCCAGTGCTGCGATGATTTCAATGGTTTTCCCAAGACCTTGTTCGTCTGCAAGGAGCGATTGCTTGTGGTCCGACAACATACGAACGGCAACCCACTGGTGGGGCATCAATCCGTCAGCCAATTTTAGTGGCAGGGACGGAAACGTGGCTTGCGCATTCGGCAGCTCAATGGCGCTCGCTTGGTCAAAATTTTGACGTTCCTTCACTAAGAGCTGTGGGTATGTGTCCTGCAGGAGCTGCGTGATCCGATCGCGCGCCCAGGCGAGCCGACGGCAGTTATCGTCATCCGCCGTGTCAAGCCAAAGAAGCGCTTCCCGTACGACCCAGGAGGTCAATGGAATGGCAATGGCGGTTAAGTCACGGCGTTCGATTGCGCGAAATACACGTTCATCCTTTTCCGGCTGCCCGTCCGCCGCCGGCAGCGACTTAATGATCGCTTTCGCATTGACCCCGCGAATGACGAGCCGGTCGCCATCGATGACGACCGAACGCATGGAAGTCAGTGCGTCCCATTCCTTGTGCGTCTGCAGAACAAGGCCATATCGCTGCGCCATGTCCTCAACACTGGCTGCGTTTTCTGCGCAAAGGTCGCAGGACCATTGCTTTGCATTCGCATCCCATCGGGCGCCAATCAACTCGCGCTGCTCATCCACCAGTGGCCGGTGAAATCCTGATCTGATCTGAATCCGACTTTCCTCAACCCAGATTTTGCCGGTCACAATGTCGCGCTTACGCAAGCGCCCCTGATCGCCAATGCTCTTTTGCAGGGCGGCCCGCAATAGGTCGGTGCCATCAAGATTGACCCCACCCTTAGACAGCTGTTTTCCGTACTTAACGGTGAGATTCAGTGCAGCAAGGGTCTCGCGCGGTGTCCAGATTTCCTTGTCCGCCAAAGCATGGCCAAGCAGGACATCCGCCTGGCTAAAACCGGCACTGTCGTCCGATCGCGCGCCATCACATCGATCCGCCAGCCACCGAATTGCCACTCGGGCAATTTCCGTTGAGTCTTGAGAGTTCTTAGCGACCATGTTTAAACCTTGACTATTGTGTTATACGTCTTTAACAAACGTTAGCACAGCGGGTACTGAAGGGCAACCGTATATATGCAATAGGGAAGATAAAACTTGCGTGAACAATGCCGCGCGCCACCCTGCAAACGAGAGCGAACCATTCCGGGGCCTGGCGCTTGACCGTCAGAGTTCCATCACCACTGGATTTGGCACCTCTTTCAAGATAGGTGTGCTTCTAGGTAATCCGGTCTTGCCGGGATCCCCGTCCCCGCACCGCTTGAAAGGCGGGCAAAGGCCTCAGTACAGGTATTCATTCGGAATCGCCTCCTGGGAGGGAGCCCGAGGGGGCTGCTGTGGCAGATCCGCCGGCGTTTTGAATTTGCGCAGGCGGTATCCGTAGCTTCCCCCGTATAGGCACATCACGTCAATCCGCCCATGCCCGGCGGCAAGGGCAACCTTATACAGGGCCGCCCGATAAGTCTGGGCATCGATCTTCCCAAGGGGGGCTCCCCCCTCGATTGGGGGAGGGAAGCCAGTCTCCGCTTTTATGGCGTTCTGCAAATACCCGTGCCGCAGCCCATGTGAGGTGATGCCGAGGTGCTCTTTGGTGATCCCCAGTTTACCTGCCAAGTAGTAGAAGCGCCGCTGTGCCTGCTTCCAAGTCATCCGTGGCCAACGAATTCGGCCGCCGTTCTTCATAGCAAGTTGAATGGCAGCTTCAAGCACCTGGCGTTGTTCTGGCGTTTTCACAGGGACGATGCGTGGTTTGCCGCCTTTTGTTCCTTGCACCACGAGCAACTGCATATTCACCCGGTCGTAGTTCATCATCGGTCTGAGTTCCAAGGCTTCCTTTACCCGCAACCCGAACTTATCTTGGAGTTCCAATATCACCCCCATGATGACATCCATCACCTTGGCCTTGGCAATAATGTCGGGAGTCTGGACGCCGTTCGGCAGCCACGCCTTGTTCTCGGTGCAAACGAGAGAGCGATGCACTTGCTCCGGATCGAAGTATTGATCAATGTCGGCGACCAGGTTGGGCTTCTTGATCCAATGGCAGAACACCCTGAGCATGGACAACTGGGTATGGATGGTGCGGGCGGCTAGGTTCTTTTGGCGCCACAGCTCGGTCAGGGCCTCCACATGCTTCGTGCGCAGTGACAATGGGCTAGGCAAGCGATAGCCCAACCCTCGCAGGTCGCAGAAGAACTGATGAATCTTTGTGCGGCGGCAATCACGGGTCGATTGGGCGCAGTCACGTATAGGGTTACCCCTCTCGTCGTAGACCTTGCGGTTTGGAATGTCGATGATGCGGTCCAATTCGGCCGCGAAGGATGGGCTGGTGCGTCTGGAACTCATAGGGTTACCTCCTTCAAGAATGGTTCGTTCCCGCCTCTGGGTGAAAGAATTTCCACCCAGTTGTCGCCTGGGGACTCATGGACGATCAGCTCAAACGGGCGTGACAAGGCCCCGACGCCCGCCGGTGTCGGTTGCTGATGCGCGTGGATGCTGCTTTGAAACTGCGGTTTAAGGGGGACAACATTGCACTTCATGGCAACTCCTATGGACGTCACACCATGGGCACGACGCATTCAATCGTGGCAAGGGAAGACGGATCACACAATGGGTTGGCCTCGACTGAGCGGTCGGGAGCCTCAAGAATTCGAATTCAGTTTGGCGGTAGCGTGGGGTGGTAAGAGAGATGAAACAGGGTGGGTCCTACAGCCCGGCATTTCTGCTGGGAAGTGGAGGTTCGCCTCTTAAACGAACTCATGCGCCAGGGTCTCATAGACACATGGCACATCCTCTAACCACGACAACAACACTTGTTGTCGCTCGCACATCACATCATAGTGACATGCAGGTTCTGGGTGAAAAGATCACGGCCGGTCCGCCAGGAAAGTTTATGCAGCTGCTTAACGCTGCCCGGTTCCCTTTTTGATCTGACGCGCTGGCTCGCTATGGAGGGCGGGGGCGACGTCAAACTGAGTCACATCATAGTGGCTCAAGTAGGAATGCATCTTTTCGAATATTTGGTGACAGATAGAAACTTGGGACGACAAAGGTCCTCATGATTCTGAGTTTTTGATCTGTCGATCTAAGCCTGCCTCTGCTACTGGCAGGAAGTGGGAACGCATTCCCAAGGGGTGCCAATTTTGGCGGTGATACTGGAGCTAACTCCAGGTGTCGGGTGCTCGACCCGAAACAACATGAGGTTTCCTTGCGGTGGGCTCACGTACCCTGCACCTTCGTGCGAGTGCTAGCAAAATTAGAACACCTTTTTTTAAAAAAAGCAAATTCACTTTTGTGAAATTTTGCGTCTCCTCGGATAATACTTTCAAAACCGGCCGCAAAACTAATTCAAACGCGGGTCTCGAAAACTGTCTCGTTTCGTCACCTTTTCCGACACTGCAAGTTAGGTGAGTTTTGGCTGGCTGGAAACATCAAGTTTTTCCCGATAAATCGTTGGCTACGGCGGACGAGAGTGCTACCACAGCACGCAACCAGCGCTCTCGCAGCACTTATAGGCACGATCTCAAGGGTGGGTTAGCGTGCAAAGTGCTGCGGCAGCACTCAACCAGTGCTCTCACAGCACTCTGAGACGAAGTTGAATCCATTTCCGCTCCATCTGCCTCGATTTCGAGGGGGATTAAGTCAGTCCATGCGGTTGCAATTTGCCAGAATACGATCAACTTTTGGGAGGACGCAATGAAGAAGATGATTGTGCGGGCGGTGGATGTTGGCTACGGACATGTGAAATATTCGCTAGGACTGGGCGCGAACGGGGAGGTGCTATGCGACCGGTTCCCGTCGCTGTCTCCCCCATACACATCTCACATGTACATCAATGCCAGCTTTATGCAGCAGCGCAACACCTTTGTTGTTGGCATTGAAGACCGGCAATATGAGGTCGGCAAGGAAGTTATGGCGGCTATCGATCCGAATTTCGAGGGGACCGTGATGGACCTCAACTTTGCAATTTCAGACGCCTACCGGGCGCGCCTCTATGGGGCCTTGAACTACATTGCCCAGGATATCCCTGACAACTTCATCGACATCCTCATCCTCGGACTGCCGTTGAACACCTTTACCAAGTACAAGAACACTCTCGCCGACCAGTTCACCGGCCCCCATACCATCAACTCAAGCGGCAAAAAGATTGAAGTGAGGCGATGCGAGATATACCCGCAACCATTTGGGTCGTATATGAAACACATCTCTTCTGCCAAAGCCGGCACGAGCTATCCGGTCGCCCTGGTGGTGGATGTTGGCTACAACACTTTTGACTGGCTCGTCTGTCATGGCAAAAGCACCCGGCAATACGGTGCGGCGATGCGCGGCATGTCGTCGGTCATCAACGCCATGGCCAAGGAGGTCATCAAGACAATCGATTCGACCGCAACTGAATCATCCATCATGCGGCGCATCGACGCGGCTCTAATGACCGGTTCGAAATTCACCATGTATGGGAAACCGGTGAAACTCGATGCGGCGCAGAAGATGGGGGAATCCGTCATCCGGGATGCTGCGGATAAGCTGAAGAGCGCTCTTCAGGATGCCGCCGACATCGACTTGATCATCCTTACGGGAGGAGGTGCGCCCTTCTACCGGCAGGCAATTAGCCAAAAGTTCCCAAACCACAACCTTATCCTTCTCGATGATTCGGCCATGGGAAACGTGCGCGGATTTCATATGGTCGGTGAATCGCTTGCCAGGTCACTATCCAGGGCCGTATCCGGCGTTGCTGCTTAACCTGCCTACGGACAATACTTAGAAAGGGGATTGGATTGTCTTCAGAAAGGAGATCTGTTCGACTGACCTGTACCGTCTATGAAGACGAGGATCCGGAGTTGTTCAAAGATTTGAGCTCGCGAACGGGGACAGGCCGTGCAAGACGCGTTTGCTATTTCTTGCGGCGGGGGGCCTTATCCGATGGGTTGATTGCTGGGGGGACATCTCAAGAACCAGCACAAGTCGGACCGGCAGCGCAAAAAGTGAGGAAAGAGCTGGCACCTGCCTCCGGTCCGGGTAAAGATGTTGGGACCGGCAATTCTCTCGATAGCCTTGACCTTGAATCGGGCGGTAGCATGACCTTAGGGATGATCGCATAACTGCCATAGTGAACTGCGCTCGGTGGCTTTGCTGGTTTCCGGAGTTCAGTGGAAATACTTGCGGTCGTCGACTCGGTTGCCGCCATGAGCGGGAATTACCCTCATGGACCTGTGGAGCCGGTGATTCGAACAACAACTTGTATCGCCCAGCCGTTTCGTTTAGTATTCGGATCTGGCGCCAGCCTGAGTTGTGACCGGCTCAAAACAGGTAAAACAGCATCGCAAGCAAACGCACTTTCCCTTTGTCTTGGGTACTCCCAGTGTCGGATGCGCGTAATCGGTCATCGCCCGGCACCTATTTGGAGTCACCATGACTACGCTTCAAAAAACCTCGTACGCGATCCAGCAGGCCTTCAAGTCCGTCGGCATGACCGTTTCGCGCGGCAAGATCCAAGAGATCATCGCTTCCGGTTTTGGTTACGGCAGCTTGGCGGCTTACCAGGCTTCTCCGGAAGAAGATCCCGGTATCGATGCCGCCGACTACGTTCTGCTTGATACGGCCGCCATGAAGAGCCGCGCTGCCGCACTCGGCGTCACGCCCTTCCCGGTGATCGAAATCATCCCGATTTTCAATAAGACGGCGGCGCCGATCGTGGCGGTCAGCTCCTTCGAAGACTTCGCTGACGAGATTCGCCCCGACGTCATGACGAAGATTCTCATCGAAGACGGGCGCGTTGCCAGCGCAATTGCGGAGACGAACGCCGACAACGGCGACATCGATCCGGAGTTCGAGGAGCCGGTGGATAGCGTGGCGGACGCCCAGGATTTCTGGGAGGTTCCCGTAAGCGGCCAAGTGCAACTGGATCAGGATCCCGAAAAGCCGTTTAGCGGCGACGCCATTAATATCGACGGTGTTGTTCGCTTCACCAAGGTCGGGCGCCGGTGCGTGCGCCACATGGAGCTCGACATCAGTGCGGCCGTCGACGACAGCTACTACGTGGGCTGATGAAGTTCGGCGCTGCTCGGTCGGGCGGCGCCTTTTCTGCTAGCACTGAATATCGCTGACCAGCACACCGGTGGTGACGGCTGACATCCCATGGCATGGGGCTCAGCTGGGGCATCGCCGGCTTTTACGTCGGCCGCTCCCCGGCCGTTTCACTTTGGGTTACCTTCACAGTCCCGGACACCGGAATTAGCTTCTTCAAATCCCTCGACTCGCAATCGCAGCAACCGGTTTCCCTGCAGGCTCCCTCTCCGGCACTCCCGCAAAACTCATTTGGGTCGTTTTCAGCTAGCGTTTTGACACTTTGGGCCACATTACCGCAAGGCTTCCCGTGTGGGCCCTCTCCGGGCCGAAAACCCGCCACAAGGGGCGAAAACCGGTATCCGCAGGGAGACATAGGGGAGACAGGTTTTTCCGGATGAGTGGGTTATTTGGCCGCCGCGATTTTCGCCGTGCGGCGCTTTTCAACTTCTTTGACCGTGGACTTCGATCTCTCGAAGGCGGCGGCGAACGTTGCGATGTCGGCCAGAAAACCGTCCGGTTTGCCTTGTCTATTGGTAACTAATACGTTACTATATGAATATGAAAATCACGGTTGAGGAATACCTGCCCACGGACGGCTCGAATCCCTACAAGTCGTGGTTCGATAGCCTGGATGCTCAGGCTGCGGCAAAGGTGGTGACAGCCAAGTTGCGACTGGAGCTTGGCAATACTTCAAGCGTGAAATGGTTTGCCGGAATCGGCGAGTACGTCATTGACTGGGGACCGGGGTACCGCATCTATCTGGCGAAAGATGGCGAAACGCTCATCATCCTGTTTGGTGGTGGCACGAAACGCGGACAGCAAAAAGACATCGATCAGGCCAGGGCGTTGCACGCAGAGTACAAGGATAGAAAGAAGGCCCTGGCCGCAGCGAAGAAAGGAAAACGGTGATCACATGGCACTGACTCGCAACTTCAAGCAAACCGTCGTCGAGCGCGTCGAGCGCGATCCCCAGTTTGCCACGGCGCTTCTCGATGAAGCCGCCACCCTGTTTCTGAGCGGAGAACCCGAGACGGCTCGTCTCATTCTGCGTGATCTCGTCAACGCCACCATCGGGTTCGAGCAACTTGCCGAGGTAACCGAAAAACCGAGCAAGAGTCTGCATCGGATGCTTTCGCCCAAGGGCAATCCAAGCATGGACAACTTGGCGGCGATTTTCGGTGCCGTGCGCCATTGGCTAAAAGTAGCGTTTGAAGTTCATACGATCAAGGCGGCGTAACGATGCGCTTCCTTCTAGGCCTTGCTAAACGAAAGCTATGCTCGTGCGAGGCCTACGAGCAATAAGGCGACTCCAGCGAACGCCGATGCCTGGTCAAGTTGCCGACTCTTCGCCTCAAAGCCATATGCCCAATTGACAAAATGTTCGCAGTTCCAGGAAAACAGATTCCATCGCGAACCGATCATCGAGCGAGCACGAAGAAGAACCTGCCAAACCGGCATTGAGGCAGTCGCCTGCGCAACATCAACGAGCGCGTACCCACCCTGGAAAATGTTCAAGGGTTCTTCGGCTACCCCGCCTGTACGTCGAGAATTCGAGATAACCATTGGAACGCCATTAACATATTTATCGGAGACGATCCCGACGTGAGTTATCGGGCCGACTTGAACGCCGATTGTGTAGCCTGGGGCGAGCGTCACCATTGAAGCTCCTTTCAAGTATCATGGGTTATACGAAATAAAACATTATTCTCAAAAAATAGTATATGCATTACACGCATACGTCAACACCAGCCGTGCGACCGGCCGTCAGTTATCCATCGATCGTCGGCAGTGTCCTCAAGCACCTTCGTACTCAACGGCAACTCGATCAGGCCAGCATGGCCCGCGCCGTCGGCATTGGCCAGCCGACGTGGTCACGAATTGAGAATGGCACTATTCCCATTACCGTCGAGCAACTCGGGTTCGTAGCGAGAGAACTAGGGGTAGCTCCGAGCGAGATACTGCGGATTGCTGACCAGGGTGTTCAGACGCTCATCCAGCAGGGCGTTCAGGTGACGCCGCAGCGGGCTAGCCCAAGCGGTATCGACGAAGAAGGACTCGCATTCCTTGGCGGCGCAGCGATCATTGGTTTGCTGGCTGCAATCTTTGCCGGGAAATAGTTCGCGCAGCTATATGAATAAGAGCAGACCGGCAACGCCGGTGATTGCCTAAATGGTTTTAAGATGGTTATGGAGAAAACATGTGGAAGACCAAGGGGATGGTGGTAATCGCTGTTTTGGCGCTTGCGTCGATGGTATTTTCGGCTGGATCCAAGGCCGAATCAAGTTCGGTTAATCCAAAAAGACCGATTGAGTGCAATTCGTATCCCCAGGTTGATGTGTCTGACTTTGACGTGGGCGGAAAAATTGGTGTAACGGGTCTGCGGAAGCTCGCAAGTGGCGAGATCGACGCGAATTTGCGCACCGAGACCAAGAAGCTGTTGGCGGACTTCCCCGACGCAAACAAGTCGCGGGTGCTGCTGACCCTGATGTCGTGGAATTGCCGTGCTATCCAAGAGGAACAAACAAGTCCCGACGAAAAGAAGAAGTCACGAGAGAGGTTTTCGGCCGCGGTCATAGGCGCCTACTCGTCTTCGCTACCTCGCCCCCTGGCGCTAGTGACCAAGCGAGTCAGCGACCAGCGCAAGGAAAGTTGGGACCTGCCATCGGTTAGGCTCGCTGCTCAGAAATTTTCACTTGCGGCTGCGAGGTTTCGTGGAGCGCTCGACTCTACATATGAAGCTGCGCTTGGCGGCAGCTATCTGCCGGTCCTCCCATACGAGTTGATGCTAGACGAATTCATGCTTCATAGCGCTTCCAGGCAAGACATGATGCACGGTATGCCGGGCGTAATCACTTATCCTGAAGAAGCCGCAAAATCACTTGGATTCGACGTCTGTGCGGAGATTCGATTGGGGAATCAAACAGTCGACAAGACTCTGGCTCTTTTCAGCTCAAAGGTGCCGGAAACAGTATTTGCTGACATTGAGCAGATAAAGGCGACCCGTCTCTATCAGTACTTTTCCGCTCATGCAGACCGAAACGATTGCGACATCTTCCTTGGGAAAATGAAGTTGGAACGGGCTCGAGCGACCGACAGATCGGCCGAGCCGAACAAGCTTTCCTTTGTGGCAGTACCGAGGACGCCGCCAGAGTTCTCGAGTCAGGATCTAAAGAGCTATCTGATCGCTGTCAAGCATTTCGAGGACGACGTGAACGCGATGGCGAAGACGAAAGCCGATTCCCACATACGCTGACCAGCAGCCTAACCTCTCTGGTTCGACTATGTAGACGCTGGTGAGATGGCGGAACCAGCACGTTGCCGCCGCTGGTAGCGTCGAAAGCGTTGTGGTTGGTGGGGGCGGTGAAATAAACCAATCGGGTGCCTCGAGGATGCTGCGAGTAGCATCTCAATGAGACAATCCTCTGCATGGCATCCACTCCCTACCTTCCGCCTGCGCACCGGGGGCTCTCTCTCCTCTATCTCTCGGAGCAGCTGATCGTTGTCAACAAACCCAGCGGGTTGCTGAGCGTGCCAGGGCGCGGCGCCGACAAGGAGGACTGCCTGTCGCGCCGGGTGCAGGCCGAGTTTCCCGACGCCCTGATCGTTCATCGCCTGGACATGGGCACTTCGGGCATTGTCGTCATGGGGCGCGGCGCTAAGGCGCAGCGCGAACTAAGCATCTTGTTTCAGGAGCGCAAGGTACGCAAGCGCTACCAGGCCTTGGTCGACGGGCACTGGACGACTGCCGCCACGGGCGAAATTGAGTTGCCCATTAGTGTCGATTTGATCAACCGTCCGAAGCAGAGAGTCGATCATGCCATGGGCCGGCCGAGCCTGACCCGCTATCGCGTACTCGACATCGGCACTTCCTGCGCGGTGTCGCGCATCGAGCTCGAGCCCATCACCGGGCGTTCGCACCAATTACGAGTGCACATGGAAGCGATGGGCCATCCCATCCTCGGCGACGACTTCTACGGCACGCCGGCATCCTGCGCCAAGGCGGAGCGTCTCATGCTGCACGCCTGCCAGATCGAACTCGGCCATCCCGAAACGGGCGCGCCGCTGTGCCTTGACTGCCCGCCGCCTTTCTGAGCGGCGCGTCATCAATACCCCCAAGCGACAGCTCTCAGTTCCTTATCCCCCATCCTTCGCGCGCGACCATAACCTTGACCAGTCACAACGCTCGTTGCGGGTGAAGACCGCTTGTTGAACGACGGCCGCGATCACTTACGTGTCCCAGTTCGGCCATTATGCAAAGTCGGTTTCGATCGTCTGATGACAGTCGGGAAGGGCCAATTCTGGTCCCACAGAGATTAGAAAACTGATGTCCCCAAGCGTCGGGTTCCGAGGCTAAAACTTCCTCATGACAAAGGGTTAGGTAAGTGACCCCATCAGAACGCGGTCCTCGATTGCCAAAGCGCGATACGCAACCGGAACGGTGGCATGCCGCGCTAACACGAGCCGGTCTTGCCGGACCTGCAAACCGGCGTTCGCATATAATTACTGCGTCGCTCTCCACTGCGACGATTCTTTTCAGGTTGAATCACCAGCCAAGCTTGCGAGCCTCGACGATGACCACAATCAAGTATTTTTGGGAAGACTTCGTGCCAGACTGGGAGTATGAATCGCCGACGCGAACGCTTTCGGTAGAACAGATCACGACATTTGCGCACGAGTATGATCCGCAGACGTATCATACCGACGAAGAGACAGCGAAGTCCTCGCCCTTTGGTGGACTCATTGCCAGCGGCTGGCAGACCTGTAGCGTAGCGATGCGGCTCATGTGCGACGGCTACCTGCTCCAGACATCATGTATCGGATCCCCCGGGCTCGATGAACTACGCTGGTTGAAACCGGTGCGTCCCGGCGACGCACTAAGGCTGCATGCGAAGGTACTCGAGCAGACGCCATCGCAGAAGGACCTGACCCGAGGCACTGTGAAATTCCGCTGGGACGTACTCAACCAACGGGACGAGGTCGTTTGCTCCATGACGGGCAGGCAACATTTCAGGCGCCGCACATCGGCGCACTGAGCCGCACCAGGGCAGTGTATAGGCGAGCATCTGACCGTTGCCTCGCTACAGCGGACTATCACCACGGCGCGTTAGCCGCCAAGAGCGACGAATTGCGAGTTTGCTTCACCGCCGCCATTTTCGGGCAGCCCAGTTTTGCATTCGTTTTCGTATAATCTGAGGCTACTTAGTAAAACCATCGCCCAAACGGCTTCATCAAATGGCGCCTGTGGCAAGAGTTCATCCCCGATCAACGTCAGCAGTTGTGGAACTTTCATGGCCAACTGGTACACCGCAGTAACTAGAGGGCAAGCGGATCTTCTCGATTCGGCGTTCGTATTTTTCGTTGCCAGCGCGGATCCGAATTTACTTTCGGGTGGAAACGGCGAAGGACCCGTCAATGTATCGCCCAGAGGTGGCAAGCTGTTGTTGTTGTCGCCAAACCGCATTGCATTCTTGGACTATCACGGTAGCGGCAATGAAACTCAACGCCATGTTGCCGCAGGTGGTCCTATGACTTTGATGGTATGTTCATTTGACGAGACGGACGCAGCCATAGTGCGCTTGTACGGGAATGGCAATGTCATTGCCATGTCCGAATGCGAGTATGCGGACCGGTTACAGTCACTCAATCCCGAGCAGAAAGGGGCTCCTCGCCAGGTAATCGAACTCGCTGTCGAGAGAACGATGACGAGCTGTGGGTATGGCGTTCCAGTGATGTCCTTTGTGCAAAATCGTGATGCCAGTCAACGAGGACGTCGCTTCAAGGAATAGTTGCTGCGTTGTTAAGCGGCATCGACCGGCAGTCGCCGTCCACCGGGTCCGGACTCCCACAAAAAACCGCTCGGGGTTGAGCAATAGAAAGCACGCATTCCATCAAACTCTGGAGCGGTAATATCAAGCACTTAGCGCGCGGCAAAACAGCATCGATAGAAAAAACACTGTTTCGTGATTCCCAAAAAACAGTGTTTTGACCCAACCGCCATCGCTTTTGCTTGCGCCAATGAAATTGCGTTTCAGGATCCCAACGCAATCGAACATCGTATTCCGCTCACCCAGATCAAAAACTCGGCTTCCTTCAATGGAGAGCAGCCTCACCAGGCCGGTGCGCCTTCTTCAGCAACTGATGAAATTCCGTTTTTGAAAAGTGTCTCCCGATCAGAGCCTGGTCGCGCCAGACCAGCGTAGAAAGTAAATCGATCGCCGCCAGGTTATTCCGTTTCCCGGCCTGGTAGAGCCAGAATGCCGCCTCATCATCATTGCGCGGCGTGCCGAGGCCGGTGGCCAGACACGCCCCGATAGCCAGTTGACCATTCACGTCTCCGCGCACCGCCGCCTGACGGAACCAAAGCGCGGCCTCCTCAAAATCCTGTTCCATCCCGCGGCCCACCGCCAACATTGCGGCATACGCGGTCATCGCCACCGGATCCTCATACTTGATCGCCTCGCGCAATGGCACCACCGCCCCCTCGAAGTCTCCCTCGCGCAAGGGGGCCGCATAAATCGGTTCGTCCCGTAATGTCGACGCCGGACGCCGCCGCAAAATCTTCTCAAAAACACTCATCGCTTGATTCCTCCACAAGGGTTGGCAATCCGGACCAGATTCTCGGCATTCGCGAACACGATCCGGCAGAAGCAGCATAGAGAATCACCTCGACCATTTCTGAAAAACTATTCTCAAAACAGGTCGGGTCCGGGGCGTATGATGGTCGGATGATCATCACTTCCAACTTCTTATGAACCTCCTGAATGAAATCTGGGCTGAGTGCCTCGTTGCCGCCAGACAAGCCCCGCGCCTGTATTTCGCGCCCTTGGTCGCGGTAGCTCGAATGCTTTCTTGCCGTCTGAATCGGTCCTGAGCCCCCTGAATCTTCCAGTGGCCTGCCGCGACCTCGATGGTCAGGCAGCTTGACTGGTTCGGATAGGACAACAGACGAGTGTTGGACAGCTAGACGCGCGGCTCACGCGGGTTCCAGGGCATGGTCTTCGGATAGGGGAAAGCCTTGGGGAGTCGGTCATTCAATCCATCCGTAAGATTGGATATCTTCTCAGTCGCTCCGAGGATATCTCATACCATTTGCCGAGGTGTGCGGGCCCATCACCCGAACTATATTGGCGGCATTGTGTGTGGCGAACGGAACGTGGCAGCAGACAACATTTAGACGATTTGTTGATCGACGCGTTTTGCGTGATCCCGATCATCGCTGGGTCAATCTGCCAAAGATTTCATAGCTTCCTGCAAACGTTGGCGTTTCCGCCGACCGAGCGTTCCCCATTTTAAGATGAGCGCCGCGAGGTCGTCATCCTCGCAATAGAGGTAGGCCGTCGGTACTTTCAGCGCAGTTGCCAACTTTTGGGCAAGTGCATACGGTGGTTGATGAACCCCGGTCTCATATCTGCTTATCCTGGCGCTCGCACAACTCTCGTCGATGCCAATATCGGCGCCGAGACGATCCTGGGGTAAATTCGCATGCTCCCTTGCCGCGCGAAGGCGAATCCCAAACAGAGACGCAGGAGTAGTAGATCTACGCATCCTGCGATATTCGTAGTTTGCTGTTGCCAAGTCTCTACGATATTCGTAGAATAAAACCATTATCTAGTCATGGTAAAACTTGGCTCGGGGGCTCTGTCGCGAATTACGGCACGAGCCACGTTCTCGGCCTAACAGCGACTCCTGCGAATCGGCGGAACCCATTAGTGGTCACGGCCACTATGGTCGTTTCACATGACTAGCAGGTCATTCGCACATACCTGAAATCCGTTTCGCACCTACTCCGGGAGAGGGAAAGAAATGTCTCAAAACGCAACCACGGTTCGTGCCTTCGTCCTGCTGATCCTTTCCGCGCTCTCGTTGGGTTCAGCACAAGCAACCCAGCCCGTCCTTTCCGCCGGCTACGAAACCAGCGCGGTGGTGAGATTGGATGGCAGCCTTTGGGTCTGGGGCGACAACAGCAAGGGCCAGATTGGGGACGGCACCATCGCGACACCGGCCAAATCGTCGCCAGTCAAGATTGGGACGGGCTACAAGTCGGTGGTTGCCGCGGAATACTTCACGATTGGACTAAAGGACGACGGCAGCCTGTATGCCTGGGGCCTCAATTCGTTCGGTATCTTCGGAGACAAGAAGGCCGTCATCAGCAGCCCGACGCCGAAGCTGATCGGCTCCGGCTACGCGTCGGTCGCGGCGGGGCTGGATTTTGTGGTCGGAATCAAGACTGACGGCAGCCTGTGGACCTGGGGCAGCAATTCCTTCGGCGAGTTGGGTGCAACCGGAAGGGGCACCCTGGACTCTCCGCAGCAAATCAGCCACAGCGGCGAAATCTACGCGGCGGTATCGGCCGACCAATACCATGCCCTGGCACTCAGAACCGATGGAAGCCTCTGGGGTTGGGGGAACAATACCAATGGGCAACTCGGACTTGGGACCAAGGGCAGCAACGTCACTACGCCAACCCTGATTGGGCAAGGCTATTCCGCTGTTTCCACGTTCTACAGCCATACCCTGGCGCTTAAGGGAAACAGTGTTTACGCCTGGGGCGCCAATACACGCGGCGTATTCGGTGATGGAACCGGCACCGAAAGCTTGTCTCCAAAACTTCTCGCGTATACCTATCAGACGATATCAACCGGCTCCTATCATACCGTGGCGCTTGGCAGCGACGGCACGCTCGCGGCTTGGGGGCTGAACTCCTACGGCAATCTTGGGGACGGTACGGTCAGCGACGTCTTGTCGCCCAAGAATGTCGACACCGGCCAATGCTACACGGCCATCTCGGCAGGCGGCAACCACAGCATCGCCCTCAACGCCAATGGCGGCTTCTATGCCTGGGGCGACAATACGAAAGGCGAAGTGGGCGACGGATCGTCGACCAATGTATTGTCACCGAAGTTCGTCCTGGCAGATATTCCCGGAAGCCCGACCAATGCCACCGCGACCGCGGGCAGGAGTCAGGCGACGTTAAGCTTCTCCGCACCGACGAGTACCGGCGGCATTGCCATCAGTGGCTACGCCGTCACTTCAAACCCATCGGGCGGCGTGGACAGTAACGGGGGGACGACCGGGCTCACCCATACCGTTACCGGCTTGAAGAAGGGCACGTCCTATACATTTACCGTCACCGCAACGAATGCCGAAGGGACCGGAGCCCCTTCCGCCACTTCCAACAGTGTTATCCCGTTTGACGTCCCCGACGCACCGACCATCGGGGCAGCCACGCCCGGTATTGGCAGTGCCAACGTCACATTTACCGCCCCAGCCAATTCAGGGGGCTTGGCCATCAGCGGTTACACCGTCACCTGCGGGAGCAGTGCGGCCACCGGAACATCCTCGCCGATCACGGTGACCGGTTTGACGAATGGAACCGCTTATAGCTGCTCGGTCACCGCCTCCAATTCTGTGGGTGCAAGCACTCCTTCCGGCGCCGTGAGCGTTACCCCGTTTACGATTCCAGACGCTCCGACGAATGTCGCTGCCGTTCCCGGCAATGGCCAGGCGGCGGTGAGCTTTTCCGCTCCAGGTAGTAATGGCGGCAGCCCCATTAGCGGATATACCGTCACCGCGATGCCGGGCAACATAGTGGCGTCAGGTACGGCATCTCCAATCACCGTAACGGGATTGAGTAACGGCGTGAGTTACTCGTTCACCGTCACGGCAGCTAACGCGGCAGGTATGGGTGCGGCTTCCAGCCCCTCCACATCCGTTTCCCCGGCGCCATTGGCATCGGCTCTCAGTGTCAGTATTTCCGGCACAGGGTCCGGTAGCGTCGCTAGCAATCCAGGAGGCATCAACTGCACGCAGACCTGCGGGGCCTCCTTTTACAGCGGCGTGAGCGCTACGCTCACGGCGACACCTTCGGCGGGGAGTTCTTTTGCTGGATGGAGTGGCGACTGCACTGGAACTGGAACCTGCACCGTCGTGATGAGCGCGCCTAGAGCGGTGACAGCGAGTTTCACGCCAACTGCCAAGCCGTCTCCGGAGGACTGCTTCTTCAACTGGGCTGAGACGACCTACCCGCAGCTATTTGCGCCTGCCGGATCAGCATCGGTCACCTTGCCGCCGTACTATTTCCGGTTCTATTCAGGTACCGGCAACTATTTGGCCACCTCGACTGCCGACAATCACACCTGGGTCTTGGGGACGGCGACAGCAGGGGCGCTCCTGGATATTGGAGCGACTTCATCCTTCACGTCCATGGCAGGGTGTTCGCCGTAAGTTGGTAAATGGTATTTGGTGCCGGAGTAGGGTGGTCGTGGAATAACAAAAACACTCACCTTGCCCACTTGAGGTCACAAATTGTGACTTCAAGTTCCGGCTTATTACCAAATCTCTTTTCCGACGGGTGGCCCCGTATCCCATTCCTTAAAGAGGTTGTGATCACCCGGTGGGATCTGAGCCAGTAGCTCGTCAAGGGAGTATTTTGGTTTGCGTCTCGTAAGTCTTTTGTTCGATGCGTCAACCGTTGCGATGGCTTTCGTCATCGCACGGTTGGCCCTGCGTGTGCTCGTGACCAACTGTGCCAGAATTGGCGACAATCGCTTCTTAGCGCGCTTCATATGTCCTCTGAGTCCGCCCGGAGAGCCATTTTAATCCTCGAATAACTGATTCCCACCAACAAACCAATCCCATGGAACGCGAACTGAGATATGTAGTTCTTCCCGAAGACGGTGCCTTCGTCGCGCGCTGCCTTGGCGTGGAGGTAGCCAGTGATGGAGATACCGAAGCCGAAGCCGTGGCCAACTTGAAAGAGGCCTTGGAGTTGTATTTCGAACAGAGGCCGGCTGACATCAAGTTGGCAAGGTGAGTGTTATTGTTTTGCAGGGTAAGCCTGAGGCGGTGAGAATCTCGAATGGCTCGTCTGCGGAAGGGAATCTCATCATGGCGGAAATATCGGAAGCTATCGCACAACAACTCGAGAAGATCACCCCCACATCCCTTGATGACGTGATTCGCACGAACAAGGATAGGGCGAGGTTGTACCTGAGCACGGAGGCGGAACTGGCGGCCCTACAGGGGACTATCTCCAATGGCACGGTTACAGGAGAAATCGCAGACTGGTGCTTTATCACCTTCGCATTGAGCGAGAGTCAATGGTCGGGTGTGTCCCTGATCGGCTTCAATGAGGCCGAGCATTCGTCGTGGATGACGTCCATGGTGATCGCGATCAATGACTCAACGGTCCTGACAAAGAGCGGTTCAACCTATACGCTGGTCGGTGAGTCTTCCACCGAACCGGACCTGTTCCATATTTGTGCCACTTTGAACCACTGGGGTCTCGGTCAGCGACTTGGAGTGCCGCCAATTTTCTTCTGAAAAATCTTCCAATCCCCGCAGTGAAAGTAACCAGTGGGGGAATCCGCGCGCATCA
>Ga0172379_10003585_pt1 | contig 24407 bp, 24 predicted proteins | sample GrowelOW334metaG_FD_119756 | JGI IMG/M metagenome (GOLD analysis project Ga0172379, IMG submission 119756) | Groundwater microbial communities from an aquifer near a municipal landfill in Southern Ontario, Canada - Groundwater well OW334 metaG | ecosystem: Environmental > Aquatic > Deep...
ATATGGAAAAAATATACTGCCCGAAGAAAAAGCCGTTCCGGCCTTGAGGATTTTTTTATCTCAATTTGCCAATCCGCTAGTTTACGCTTTGGGTTTCGCCGGAATTGTTTCTCTGCTTTTGCAGAAATATTTTGATATCGCACTGATTTTTTCTGTGGTTTTAATCAACGCAGTAATGGGGTTTGTGCAGGAAAACAAAACGCAAAAAACCTTGGAGGCTTTAAAAAAAATGATAAAGCCCGAAGCCAAAGTTTTGCGTGACGATGAAAAACAAAAGATTTTGGCATCAGAGTTGGTGCCAGGCGACGTTGTATTTTTGGGCGCCGGCGACAGGGTGCCGGCCGATGGAAAAATTTTAGAAGCAGTTTCTTTCTTTGTGAACGAGGCCATTTTAACAGGAGAAAGCGAACCGGTGCAGAAGTCAGAAGGTGGAGGGGTTTTTATGGGCACAGTTGTTGCATCGGGCAGGGCAGTGATGACAGTTGAAAGCATTGGCGCAGAAACCAAAATAGGGCAGGTGGCAAAAACTCTTAAAGAAACCGAAGAACCGGAAACAACCTTGCAAATAAGGCTCAAAAAACTTACTCAAAATTTAATTTTTATTTCTGCGTTTTTATCTTTAGCCGTGTTTCTGGCAGGATTTTTCCTGGGCCATAGCTTTTGGGAAATGGCAGAATTGTCGGCAGTCATACTTGTAGCCATAATTCCAGAGGCCTTGCTGATGGTTATTACCTTGGTGCTGGTGCTGGCAATGAGAGACAGTTTGAATAAAAAAGCTTTAATAAGAAAAATTTTAGCAGTTGAAACGCTTGGCTCTGTTACAACAATTTGCACAGATAAAACAGGAACTCTTACAGAAGGAATAATGAAGGTTGCAGAATCTGATTTTTTAAATCAAGAAAATGGCAAGCTTGCTATGTGTCTTTGCAACGACGTAAATGACACAGTAGAAATTGCCCTGTGGGATTATTTAAAAACTTTGGGCGATTTTGATCCTCAAGAAGTTTCTGACAGGTATGAAAGAGTTTTCGAAATTCCTTTTCATAGTGATTATAAGTTTATGGCAACAGTCAATTCTTTTTCTGGCGCAAAAGATGAATATTTTTTGTTTGTCAAAGGCGCGCCGGAAATTATGCTTTCAATGTCTGACTTGTCTGCCACAGAAAAGAAAGCAATAATGGAGAAAGTTAATTTTTGGGCGGAAAAAGGGCTTAAAGTTTTGGCTATGGCTTCAAAAAAAATACCAAAAAGCCAAATTAATAAGATTGGCATAAAAAATATTTCCAAACTGGAGTGGGCGGGCATAGTTGGGCTTTGGGACCCGCCAAGAAAAGAAGTGAAAGAATCTTTGCGAGTTGCCCTAAACTCGGGGCTGAAAATAAAAGTTGTAACAGGCGATTATCACAGAACCACAGAAAAGGTTATGGCCTTTCTTGGGATAAGGGTAAAGCCGGAAGAAATTTTAGACGGATTAGAAATAGATGGAATGTCGGAAGATGAATTACGCAGAGCGGTGCCGTCTGTTTTAATCTTTTCCAGAGTTACTCCAAACCAAAAACTAAAAATAGTAAAAATACTCCAGGAAGCGGGCGAAATTGTTGCTATGGTTGGAGACGGGGTGAATGATGCGCCGGCTTTAAAGAAATCAAACATTGGCATTGTTGTAGGCGATGCGTCTGAAGTTGCCAAAGAAACAGCAGACCTTGTGCTTTTAGATAATAATTTTAGCACAATAATTTCTGCGGTTGAGGGCGGCAGATTGGTTTTTGAAAATATTAAAAAGATTATATTATTTATTCTTTCCAATTCGTTTGCAGAAGTGGTGGTTATTTTGGGAGCTTTGTTTATGGGCTGGCCATTTCCATTGACAGTTGTGCAAATTCTTTGGATGCACATTTTGTGCGATGGACCCGAAGATTTTATTCTGGGTTTTGAGCCCAAAGAAAAAGAAACAATGTTAGAGGGTCCCAAAAAAATGAGCGAGCCTATTGTTGGCGGATTGAGCATCTTTTTGATTATGACAATCTCTTTGCTTTCCGGTTTTTTCTCCCTGGGATTTTTTTGGTATTTTGGCATTTATCAACACAACATAGCTATGGGGCAAACAATGGCATTTATGTCTTTGGCTTTCAGCTCGGTAATTTATATTTTTTCTTGCCGCACGCTAAGAAAGCCTTTTTGGAAATATGAAAATTTTTGGTCAAACAAGTGGCTTTTTGTAGTGGTTGCTTTCAGTTTGTTTTTAGCCACATTAATAACTTACTTTCCGCCCACGCAAAAACTTTTAGGAGTTGTGCCTCTTAGCCTGCTTCAGTGGAGTTTGCTCTTGGCCAAAGGGTTTATATTGGTTGCAATTATTGAAGTTGCAAAAGCCGTGGCCATAATAAAATCAAAAAGACTCAAACCCGCTTTGCTGCAATAAAATTATTTTATTTACATAAAATAATTTTTGTAATATAAGAGGCTTCTGTTTAGAGAAGCCTTTGTTGGTTGGGGTTGGATAGAAAGGAATGCGAAGGGTTGATAATGATGATGAAAGAGCTATGTAGGCTCGCTTTTTAGATATAAGAGTATATCCTTTAAAGCTTGTCTGAATTAATTATAACAGGCCATAAAACTGTGTCAAGCGTAATATGTGGATAACTTATTTTATTAAATTTTCCCAAGGCAAGCCGGTTTTTCCAAAATGGCCGTAGGCGGCTGTTTTTTGGTAAATGGGTCTTCGCAATTCAAGCCGTTCAATAATTGAAGCGGGCCTGAAATCAAATTTTTCTTTAACTAATTCGGCCAAGCTTTTTCCGTTTTCATCTGTTGCTTCTACCATAAGAGGCTCGGCTCTGCCTATGGCATAGGCAACCGAAACCAAGCATTGCTTTGCATAACCTTGTGCTACAATGTTTTTTGCGGCAAATCTTGCCATGTAAGCGCCCGACCTATCAACCTTGCTGGGATCTTTTCCTGAAAAGCATCCTCCGCCGTGGGGGATTAAGCCGCAATAGGTATCAACCATTATTTTCCGGCCCGTTAATCCTGTGTCTGCTTCAAATCCGCCTTGAGAAAATTTTCCGGTTGGGTTTACTAAAATTTCTATTTCAGAAATATCTCCCAAAACAGGTTCTATTAATTTTTCAATTAAGCCCTTTTTTATTTCTTCTTGAGAAATTTTTTCATCGTGCTGTGCGCTTACCAAAACATTTTTAATTTTTTCTCCTTCCATTGTTATCTGTGTTTTGCCATCCGGTTTTAACCAGTTAAAAATTTTTTGCTCTCTTAAACTTTGCAAGCCCTTTGCCAGCGCATGAACCTTAACTGCTGCCCGCGGCAAGAATTCAGGAGTTTCGTTTGTTGCATAACCATACATTATTCCTTGGTCGCCGGCGCCTCCCGTGTTTACTCCCATGGCGATGTCGGGGGACTGTTCAACAATATTGATTAAAAATTTTAGTTCCTGGTCGTAGCCGATATCTTTATAAATTTTTTTTGCGATTTCTTGATAGTTGATTTTTGCCGATGTTGTTACTTCGCCCCCAAGCACTAATATTCCATGCCCTCCGAAAGACTCCACTGCTACTCTTGAATAAGGATCTTGCGCCAAACAAGCGTCTAAAATCGCATCTGAAATTTGGTCGCAAATTTTATCTGGGTGTCCTGATGTTACACTTTCAACAGTATATATTTTTTGCATTTTTTATATTTTATATTAAATAATTAAAAAACTCTTTCGCAAAAGAAAGAGTCAGCCGGTTATCTTTCCCTTGCGGGCTTGGATTTAGCACTTTACCTTTTTGGCAAGTTGCTGGTGGGTCATAGAGCCAATACTCTCGCCACTCTCTTGATAATTTTTATTTAATTGTAGATATATTATAGCAAATTTAAAAAATAAGAAAAGTCTTATTTTTGTTTTTTGTATTCATATATTTGAATATTATTTATCTATATTACCAAAGTATAACATTAAAAGCGATTCTTTATAAAAAAATAGGGCACTTCGCTTTTGTGAAATTTGGGGCGTCCCCCTTATTCCACGAAAAACGAAGCGCCCATTGGCATGATGACAGTCTAGCCAGACCCTCGGGTTGGGGAATCCGACTTTTCTTGGCAGATAATCTTCCCATCTTTTCTCCAGAAGAGAATCATAGCGATTGGGCCCGGAAACGTACAAAAGCCTGTCGCTCCATTCTTCTGTTGAAATAGATTTCTCCCTTCGCGCTATGATCCGCAAGGACCGACGCTGGGATGTGCCCGTTTCCTCAAGAGCTTTTGGCTCTTGCGAGGAGGTAGCAAGAAGATCCAAGTCGCAGATGCTGGCGGTTGAGGCCCTACGAGCCTCGGGACCGCCTGCCATTTAGCAGAGCTGCCTTTGCTAGAAGGGGCATATCCGTAAGCCGGTTCTTACACCAGCCCACCCGATATTCCCGTTTCTGCATCAATGCCTAAGAACTAATTTGTAGGTTAACACAGCCGTATTCGGATGTCAACAAAAAATATTCTTAATATTTTTAGCAGGCCAGATATTTTAGAAATAATTTTTGTCTTTTGCTGACGGCAGAAGCGCCCATTTTTTTCAACTCAACAGAAGCTTTTTTTGATAAATTTTTAAAATCTTTATCAATTTCCAAAGCCCGAGGATTAACACAGAAAGCCAGATTGTTTATTCCCATAAGTTTTAAACCCTTAAGCGATTTTAATCTGGATAATGCCACATAGCCCATTCCTTCCAAAAAACATTTTGACAAATCTATTTCAGCGGAATCAAGATTCATTCCTTGGGATTTATGCACGGTAATGGCCCAAGCCAGCCGCAATGGCAATTGCGAAATTCCTGCTACAATAGAATTTTCCTCCTCAATTGTCCAGTCGGCATATTTAACGGTTATCTTCTGGCCGTCTTGAGTTTGCACAACAGGCAAATCTCCGGCTACAAAACCGATCACTTTTCCCTGCGTGCCGTTAACATAGCCGGCCTCAAAATTATTTTTTATAAACATCACTTCCGCATTTTCTTTCAGAATTAATTTTTCCGGAGCCAGACAGCTTTTTTTTAATATGTCGGCAACTACCGGGTTTCCCCTCAAAGTCATTTGATAACTGTATTCTTTGCCCTTTATCCTGTTTAACTCCGAATAGTTTATAGTATCCACATCAACGTTGTGAGTGTAAAGTTTTGTCAGAATGCGTTTTAAATCTTTTGTCTTGCTTTGCTCCTCAAATAATAATTTTTTTGATTTTTCCGCTTCATTCTCGCGGATGTGGTTTAAAATTGTGTGGAGTTTTTTATCCTTTGTTCTGTGCTGTTCATCCAAGTAGCAAATTTTCATATCCATTTCTTTCCAGACGGCAGACTGATTAACAAACTTTATTTCCCGGCCCTCCTTTTCTACCGGAGGAAGCTGGAAAAAATCGCCCGAGCAGACAATCTGTATTCCGCCAAAAGGCCTTTGGCTTCTTTTTATATACTGGCAAATTTTATTTACCGCCTCAAACTGCGAGGCTTTAATCATAGAAATTTCGTCAATAATTAAAACACCCGTGTTCTTTATTCTTTTGCGCAGGTATCCCTTGTCGCAAGCGCCCCTGACCTCTGTTTCATCAAGCTCTTCCCTGATTCCCAAACCAGACCAAGAATGCAAGGTAGTCCCTCCAATATGGGTGGCGGCAATTCCGGTGCTGGCGGTTATGGAAACAACCGCATTGTTTTTTCTTAAATATTTTATGTATGCATTTAATAAAAAAGTTTTTCCGGATCCTGGCGAGCCGGTTAAAAAAACATTGTATCCTGACTTCAATATATCTAAAGCTTCTTTCTGTTTCATGATAGATTATTATACCAAACAACATTTAAAATAGCGATTTTTGTTTCTTGCAAACATTTTAAAATAATGATTAAATTAAGAAAAAATATGCTATCAATAATTATTATTTTATCGGCGGTTATTTTTTTAATCTTTATTGTAGGAGGTCTTATTTGGGCGGTAAGAGAAGACAGTAAAGATGAAAAAAAGTAAGAGAATGGACGGAACAATCAGAGCAAATATTAAAATCGGCGGGGAAGTGGACATTGTTTTAAAAAAAGACCAGCCCACGGGAAAATTAACTCACGGAAAGGTGAAGGATATTTTGACCAGTGACCGCCAGCATCATCGCGGGTGCAAGGTAAGGCTTGAAGACGGCCAGGTTGGCAGGGTGCAAAAAATTTATCCCAAATTTCCAAAAATTAACGGAGTTGAATATCAGGAAGGTTTAACATAATTTGAAAAATAAAAAGCGGAACTGTTTTTGCAGTTCCGCATGTGTTTAAATTTATTGGTAATGTTTTACATTATAAGACTCTAATACAAGCCTGCCGTTTTTTCCCTTGTTGGGATAACCGCGGTAGACTGTTACTCCGCAGTTAATTGGCTTGTCAGTCTTGTCTAGTGCAATGAACTCCTCGGCGTTAAACCGTTCAAGATTGGCTCTCATTGCCAGAATATTCAAGTGATGGGTTACCACGAGAATTCTCTTGCCTGCAAAATCTCTGGTAAGAGTGGTCAGCCACGAACGGTTCCGGTCTCTGACATCCGGAACATTTTCTCCTTGCGGCCATCTGTACCAGTAAGGGCCCTCAAGTTCATAGAGAGCTTTTTGCTCAGGATGCAATACAAAGAAAACTCTCCAATCGCTATACAGCAGAGCCAATCCGTGTCCTTGTTCCCGGATTCGCTCTTCTTTGAGCGGCCGAATTTTTTTTAAGGCAGTCCAGCCCCGAGCTATGTGATCAAAAGTCAGCACGGCCCGTTCGTAAGGCGAAACAAAGATGACATCAGGGTCTTCCTCTTCGTTGAGAGCAATCCCTGTTTGAAAAGCCTGGGGCCCTTCTTCATCTGCCAGCGGGGTTTTGGCGTCGCCTACTTTTAAGGAGAATTTTTCTTTCACTTCTAGAGCAAGCTTTTTTGTTGCTTTTGCGCTAAAGTCTTTTTCAAATGCCAAAAGAAAATCTTGATAAAGCTGGCTCTTTGCCTTTTCGGCTGCCAACACATTGTATGCCGAAGTGTCGTGTCGGATTAATGTTACAGACATAGGCCACTTCATAATTTTCTCCAGTTGCCAAAGAGCAGGTGATTGAGTGTTTATATATTAACCTAATTTATTATTTCTGTCAAATAACAAATTAACATAATGTTGACAGTTAGATAAAATTCTATTAATCTGGATTTGTTATGCAGTTCTTTGAAAGGAGCAGAACAATGACAGAGCAAGAGCTTTCACGAATGTCATCTGAAAGATTGCTGGGGCTATATTACAGTCACGCCCAAAGTCTGGCTAAAAAGCCCACAGCGGATGCAAATGATATGAAAGAAGGAGCGATTCTTTTTGGGCAAATTATAAAGAGAATGAAAGCCGGGCATGGCGGTACGTAATTTGTTTTGCATCAGAAAGGAGGTGCTTTATAAAAAGAGGCAGGAATAGAATCAGAAATATCCGCCTTCATGCCAGGCAGCGGGCGGTTCAGCGCTACGGCGTAGTTGTGGGCAAAGAGAAGAGGCAGAGGATTGTTAAACTTATACAATCACACAGAGAAGAGTGGTTTGTAAGGAGATTAAGCCTTAGAGTGACCGAGTGGGAAGTTCCGTTTGAAGGGGAAGTATTCCGCGTCTTATATGATAAAAATCGGAAAGAAATTTTAACTTTCCTTCCTCCAAGAAAAAAATAGCCCCGAGTGATTTTATCACCGGGGCTTTTTGTTGACTATGAAAGAACAGAAAGAACTAATGGCGACTGGACTAGTCTGCTTTCCAGATTTCGTTCAGTTCGCGTTTTAACTCGGACGGCCAAGCTGTCGGCAGCAGTTGCGGTTTCAGCCACACTACTTGCCAATATTTGGCATCCGTCAGGGAAACTTCCGGCATGCTTCCGGCGATATAGTCGCCTTCAGCCGTCCCCGTTTTTTTGCAGGTAACCACTGTGGTCAGCCACATAAAGCGGGTCTTGCCGTCAATCACCTTGATGTAAGGACGGTGTTCAGCGGGCCTGTTTTGCTGCCAGTCATAGTACTTACGACTCTCCATAACTTTGGCAGCTACAGCGCTGACACCTATGAGCGCCTCGTTTTTCCTGGAGTGATGATACACCCCAATCGGACCGACACTGTCTGCCGGAAACAAGATACTCGTGTTTAAACCTTGGCGGCTTTCCTCGTAAGGCTCCAAAGCGAAGTACTGATACAGTTTGCTTTCGCCCTTGTCTTTCGCGAAGCGGAAGAAAAGAATGAAAGGCTGATCGTTGGCATCGCTGGGGAGATCCGGAATTCGGACATCGCCTCGGTGAAAGCCGGGGAACGGAGCGAAGAAACCGTTTTGGAAACGGAAACTCTGCGCCACATAGCGCCCCACTTCGTAGGGAACCAGATTCTGGCCCCCAAGATAAGAATGTTGCGCTATTTCTTCCGGCCTGATCCATTCGCCGTCGCCCAAGAACGGGAGTTTCAGCCAGTGTAAAATTCCGGCTAGAAACCCGTCATGGCTTTGGCGAATAACTTGAACTCCGCCGAACTCCGGCTGCGGGAAAAAGATTCCCCGCCACCGGGTCAGCGAAACTAGCTCCACCCATTCGCCATTGTCATCCTTGACGTACTTCACGTCCGCGGGCTGGTACGAAAGAAACCGCGCCAGTCCGAATGAGCGTATGGTGGCGATGTGGGCGTTTTTTCCCAAAAGTAACTTTTCGCCTACGGAAAACGAAACCGCGTGGCGATTCTCATGCGAGAAGTTCGGTGACGGCGAAGTCGCCGAAACACTGACCACCTCTTTCACTCCGCCAAACAAGCGCGGAATTATGAAAGAAGGTTCGACAGACATTGTCCATCGATATTGGCCGTCAACCCGCACGAAATAAGGGTCAGACATTTGCTGGACTTCAGACATTGCTTCTTTTGCCAAGACCCTGATTGAATTAAGCGGTTGAATCCGCTCGTTATCAGTTTCCGGCATTTCGTCCAGCTCTTTAATGTCCAGCGTCTGATACCGCAGATACAGCGTGATATACCTGTGGGGTTCCAATCGCAGGCACCAATGACTGATGCCTAACGCGCAGAGCAACCCTGCTATCACTGCCCATCCGCGCCAGCGCAGACGCGATTTGAAACGTTTGAACATTACAACCGCGAGCAGGCACATCGCCAGCTCAAAGCTGTAAATGCGCATGGATACAACCCACGGCTGTACCCATGCGCGGGCGATTGCCAGGAAGATGGCGAGGACTAACGCCATAATGACGAAAGTCCATCGCCGTTTTTCCCAGCAGGCACGGAGTTTGGTAAGACTGTGATGAGCAATCCAGTACCAGCATCCGTGTTCTTGCTTGGCTTCCGCCATCTCAACCTCCTCTGGTGAATCTTGCGATTTTTTCTGCGTCAGACAGCTCTTCAACAGGCTTGGGTCCGGCGGGTTTATCGCCGCCTTCTCCGTTGCTGTTGCTGCTGTCTTCGGCTTTCGGCTGTTCGGTGGAAAGCAAGTCGTCCAACGAAAGCCCTTCGTCCTTTGGGGCTTCAAATGGAGCAGGAACATCGGGAGAAACTGTCGGCCATTCCACTACCGGAGGAATGGGCTTGGTGGGCCCGTTCCAAATCCTGTAGATCCAATCTCCAATAGCCGACATTCGCGAGCGAAGGGTTTTCTCAACCTTCTCCATAGCTTCCGGAGTTTTGATTTCTCCGGCCTCAAGGCGGTCAATGGTCTCGTAGACCTTCTCCCGCTTTCCCCAGAGCTTCATCACCAAAGGTCCGGAAACGAATCCGAACACAGTTGCGATGACTCCGAAGATCCAGGTGAAGAACCATGACAACGATCGGCCCTCGCTAAACGTGGCTAGGCCCGCTGTCACCAGAATGGAAAGAATCAGCGCCATGTTGCACTGGGTCTTTCCGGGGCGCCCGCAGATGAATCCGCGGACTGTTTCTTGAGGAAGATTTTCCTCATGGCTCCAGTCGTACCACCATCGGTAGCAACTCTTGCCCAACTTGCGGTCAAAGGCGTAGACAATCCACGCCACGACCAAGTAGACAATCATATGGGACAAAAACGTTGACATTGTTGCACTCATGCGTGTCTCCTTGGGGTTAACCCAGTTTGAAGGATAGTTTCCATTGCCCAACGCTTTCTTGCTTCCGGCCAAGAGCCGAAAGCTTCAAAAAAAGCTTCTTTGTCATACGCAAATTGCGTAGTGACTGTCGGATTCGTTACCCGGCAGATGAGCTTTTGCAAAAGATTCGCAACATAGATCGGCAAGTTTGCCGGTCGGGCCAGAAGCCACTTAAGCGGAAGAGAAAGACGTTGAACGTCTACTGTTTCGCCGTGGCTTAGCCGCTGCTCCAGTCGCTCCAAGGCGGAGAATTCGGGAGGCAGTTCATTGCGATAATCCATTGCGCAACGTTCGCGTTGCGCTTGGTTTAACTGCGCGAAGTTGATGCTGTTTTCGCCGTTCTTATACAAAACGGCAACCAGCAGGCCTTCGCGCAGTTTTTCAAACACCTTGAGATTTTCACGATACCATTCAATGGGAATCTCAAGCAGCCCCATTGATATGAGCCGGGACAGCAGGGTTTTGTTCTGCAAAGAACTTACCCAGCATCCGGCTTCTCCCTGGCTTGTTAAACTTTCGTCGCCAAGCACCAAGAGGTCTTTCTTTCCGGGCGAACCCCGAAAAACAAAGGCCCCGCCGAATTCCGGCGTGTAGAAACACGCAAGATCTGAGTACTGGTACGAAGTGTTAAACGTTGGCGCAAAACGCAAGTCGCCGAACTTTTGGCCGGAGGCCGAAAGTTCTGTTCTTAGCGTTTTGTCTGTCCAGGCGTCTGTTTCGTTTTGAAAGCGAGCGACCAGCTTTCGCTGATCTTCAGCCGCCTGCACCAGATGCTCGGGATCTCCAAGTGTCACCGTCGCTGACCTGATCATTGCCAGGTCACCAACGTGTTCAATCTTGGAAATTCCGGGGTCAATTTGCACATACAATCCGGTGGTTTTGGTGATGCGCGCAATTGCGTCGCCCGCCTGCTTGAAAAGAAAAGCCAGAAGAGCTCTCTCAAAAGAGAAGTAGGCTCTGTGAACGGGCTTTCCTATTTGGTCAGGCGTAAGCAAAATCGCATATTGAACTGCGCCGCCATGCGACAGATACGCAGGGTTCTGTTTCTCTGCCGCCACCTCCGGACTCCACCCGCGCCCGTCGATTTGAAATCGCGCGAGCGCGGTTGGATTTTCTCCGATTTCCGCGAGGCACTTGTTATAGCGCCCCGCGAGCAGAGGGCTATCAATGTCGATAAGCCCTCCGCCGTAGAGTCCGTGCTGTCTTAACAATTCCATGCTAAGTCCTTTCGGCTAAGCGTTTTGCCGTAGCATTTCTGATGTCGGCTTCTTCAAGAAGTTGCGCGATTTTTCGTTCTCTGTCTGCGCCGGCAATCATTGCCATAGCATTCAGATAACGGAGAGTTTCCTCATGCCGAATTTCGGCGAAAGAAACCTTTTTCATATTTTCGCGCATCAAATCTTTTAGCATTTCCACTTTCCGGTCATACTCCTGCCGGTAAAATTCATCAGGATTTTCCAGCCAGACTTTGGGCAAGTCAAAGTCAATAATTCGGCCTTGAACTGCCTGCTGGATGTTGCGCACGTCGCGCGAGCTGAACAAAGGATAAACTTTCGTAACTGCACAGAACAGAGCGGCGAAAAACGCATGCTCTGTGATGCTGTGACGTTTGCTTACCTGTTCATAGATTTCGCGCAATCGTTCGTCTTGAAGTTCTTTTACCGGCTGTCCGGCTTCGGCCATGCTTTGCAAGAGCGCCTGGTCGGACATATATTCATAATCTGCAGGATCTTTCATCTTGATGAAGTCAGGATCGATTTCTCGAATCTTTCTCCACCAGAGATAATCCTGGTCAAGAAAATCGTGTTCAGTTTCGGCGCCGTTAATCGGGTGCCGAGTCTGAACGCGGGACAAAGCCGCCGGGTCAATTTGCTCGGGGATATTGGTAAAGATGCCAATCACCCCGTTGTCTCTCCAAATTGCCGAAGCGCCTTCGGTGCCTCTTAGAAACACCCCGACTACTTCGCGCACGCCGGCAGAAACGCCCTGTCGGGTGCGATCTTCCAAATTGTTTTCTCCATCGTCAATCGGGCCGAAGACAACTTTGTCATCGTCTAAAAAACGTTTTATCCAGTCCATGGCGCGTTCTGCTGAACCGCCCTGGTAAGTGGAAACAACGTTGTCGGGCATGGGCCAGAACAGGAAAGGCAGACCGGCAAAGTCGCAGAGAGTTTCGATCTCTGTGGCAGTTGCCATAATGGACATTGTTTTGCCCGTTCCCGGTTTGCCAAATCCCAGTACGACTTTCGGCACGCCGCCGATTGCTGAAAAGGGATTTGCCTTCCTTCGCAAGTCAAAGCAAGCGAGTTTGGAAGCAAGCCTTCTTGCAGCATGCTTGGCAGCTTTGTTGCCGACAATTTCGCCGAAGGTAATTTTCTTAAACGCAACGCTGGTCGCCACTGTGTGCCTAAGCACGTCAAACCCCGATACAACAAAGTCTGTGCCATCAAGCTGATAGCTGGCTTCGGTGAAGGGTTCTTCATATTTAAGCGAGGGCTCCCTGGTCTTGATTTCGTTTAAGACAGCTTCGCAATATTGCAGAGCCATCTTTACCATGGCGAGATCGGTTCTCACCAACCCCGTCCTTTCCGGGTCAAGATAAGCAGCCAGGTAAAAGAGAAAACATTTTATGGCCGACATCGGGTTCTGGATATCTGTTTCCGGAACGCCGTGGAATTCCACTTGCGTTGCAGAAATTTCATCCTCTTTATAAGAACCCAATTTGAAGGCCATATAGGCGGCAGCGCAGAAAACAGTAATCGCTGAAGCAGTATTCTGCTTTTGGCTGAATTCCGTTTTTTGCAAAGTGTTGAGCTGATTAGCCCGATTAAGGCCTTGCAACTCAATAACTCCTGCTGCCTTGAAATATTGTTGGCCTACATGCAGGCCGATGCACAAAGCGTCCTGAAGAGACAGTAACACGAAGTTCGCGTTCTCACTCATCAGGTTTGGATCTTGGCTTAGCGTACGCCCAATCTTGATAAGCGAAAGCTGATCGCGTTGGGGGGCGCTCGACGTGAGCGCCGGACGCCAGGCCTTGGTTCCGGCTTTGAAATCTTTTTCTCCACCGCCATTAATATCTGAAAGCTGGACTCGCGGAGACCAATCAACATTGGCCAGCAGCCCGCTAACGCTTTTGCGCTGGACTGCCAGGTCTTTATATTTTATGGGCAAGTGCGAACTCAATTCAGACGACATAAAGTCCTCCTTGTTGGTTGTAGGTTACTTTGCTGTAGGTCCCAAATTTTTCTGCAAATTCAGGTAAAGTGCTGATTTGTTGCAACACATGGTGAGGCAACAGAACCACTCGCTGAGTCTGGCTGGCCTGGCTTTCGCCAGTCAGCTCATCTTCAGAGATGGCAAAAATTTGCCGTACTTTTTTGGTGCTGGAAAACCAGCCGCGGCTTTCTTCAAATTGTCCTTGAGAAAAGATTACTCCCGACTCAAGAAGCAAAGCGAAGTCTCCCGGCTCGCCGAATTGGCAAAGCCAATCAACAAGTTCGGGATGGCCATCCTTCACCGAGAATCTCGGGCAGATAATCGGCCCGAGTCCGATGCGTTTCAGTATTTTGGGAAAAATCCTGGGCAGGGTTTCATCAATATCCGTTGCGAGTACCGCCAACGGAACTACACGATCTCCTAAACGGCGAATAGCCGGCAGAAAATCACCCTGTTCAAAATCAAATTGCAGTTCTTCTTCCGTACCGCAGAAGTCAAAAGCCATCACGTAGATGTAGGGCCTATTGGAAAATTTGTCATAGCACAGCCAGGAGAAGAGGCAATTAATGATGCCTTTTTCCTCTGAGCCATTTTCAACTTTTACCAAATTTCCTGGGGTGAAAGGAAAAACCAATTTGCTTCCATCCAGTTCATCTGTAAATTGAATTTCCGCCATTTGAGGCAGGAACTCAATAGGGTCTTGCCCTTTGCGCAGCATTTTCTCAAGCATCATCTCCTGCACAATTCTTTTGCTAGGCAGGCGTTCAAGGCGTTGTGACTGTAAAGCCAGGTCAGCCTCAAGCTCGGAAATACCGCACCAGTGGGGGAACCCCGAATCGTTAAGATCCAGAGCCAGCTGATGTTCGTTGGAGTACAAGTGCTTAAAACGAAGCGCCCGTACAGTCCACAACAGCTTCTCTAAAAATCCATTAACGATTTTTGCTTCAGCGTTTCCGCCCTCTACCAGCTTTTGATACCACGCGCTCAAAAAAGCGAACACGCGGTTTAAATGCTGAAAGTAGGCAGAGTACTCGTCTTCGCTCTCCAGGTGAATATAATCTCCGCTTCTGGCTAGAGATTCAAGCATAGATGTCTCCCTTCTTGCAAAGAAATAGGGGAGGGAGTTTTTAACCCCCTCCCCTTTGGGTTTGGTTTACTTAAATTTATTCACTTTCAACTCGGCCGAAGAGCGAACCGGCCGTGAGATTCATCCCGTAGCGCCGCTTGTATTCCTCAATGGCTTCTTTTTCTATCTGGCGCATATGGGTAATCTGTTCAGCTTGGGCATCCAGCACATTAAGAAGCCGCCTGATGCGTTCGGGCTGAGCCTTGAGCATATCCTCTCTGATTTTGTCAGAGACGGCAGCCATTTCGGCCATTCTTTCGGCATTCCGGCAGTCAATTTCAGTGCCGATCACATTGAGCTGTTCAGCTACCTGTTGATCGGCGATGTTTTTCATTGCCTCCAGACGGCTTTCAAAAGTCACCAGGCGGTCTTGCGTGTCGGATTTCAAAACAGCGACGAAAATGCGGTGATTGGTAGCCAGCTTTTGCTGGGCAATCTGGTGGGTCTTCAATTCGCTAGAGAAAGCATCTTTAGATCCCAGCACGGCGAAAGCCGTATTCCTATCTCCGCGAAGAATTTCCGCCTCATTGCGAAGCTTGGCAACTTCTCTTTCTTTAGCCACATATTCGGGCGTGCCATTGGTCAAGCTGGCCAGCTCTTGCTCAGCATTCAGAACCTCTTGTTCCTTATTGGTGATTTGCTGGTCCAAAATTTTAACTTTTTCCGCCGCTTCTTGTTTCGTTTGGAGAGTTGATTCAAGGCGCTTTCCAACCTTGCCGATTTGAACAAGGGTGTCCTTATAACGGGCGCTCATAATATCAACGACTTTTTCCACCTGCACGCCGAAACGTTTCAGGGAACCTTCTATAGATGCATTCATCAATCGCTTTCTGGCGCTTTTCAGTGATTCCACTTTGGCGTCAGCCAGCTCTTTTTGAGCTTCCTGAATTTTATCTTTGGCGTCCGCAATCCTGCGGGCGCGGAAGACCCACGATTTCTGCGCTTGCATAAGTCCAAATTCAGCTTCTTTAACCGCCTTTTCCGCGTTGGCCACTTTTGCCTTTTCGGTTTCCGACGGCTTTTCCAATTCCGAATAGTCCACGCCGATTCTGGCCATCAGCTCGTTCAAGCCAGTCATGGCCAAGGCCAAGTCGCGCTCTTCTTGAGCCACTCCTTCGTTGAGCTTTTCTGCGGATGCTTTAATAATCCGCATTTTTACTTCTTTGAGCCGCGCGTCTTTTTGAGACATTGCGTCTTGGATGCCGGCTTCCATCTTGTCCAGCTCTTCGTCAATTTTTCCAACCTGGCTGGCCTGCCGGGTTTCAATACCCATCAGGATATCCAGGGATTGTTCCCCTAATTGCTCCGCAAAACTTTTTTCTTCGGTCGTTTTCTGCTTCAATCCTGCTGACATCGTCCGTTCTCCTTCTCTCGAGACTACTCCAAAACAACACACAAAACAGACACGAAAACTACGTTATTTAAACACGTTTTTAAAACGTGATTATTAAGTTTTCAAAGACCTCGTATTGCTCTTATAGTTACCATAAATTTGAAAATAAGTCAATAGTTAAACATATTTTAATTCTTTGTAATAAAAAAGACCCGGAATGGGCAACTCGGCTTAAACAAAACCCTGCGAAATAATCGTAGGGTTTTTACTATAGGCTAGTGTAACAGTAAATTATCCCTCTAATGCATACGCTAATATTTTGGATCCGCTTCCATGCCTCTTGAACATTTCCCGGTCAATGGGGAGGCCTCCTGCCTCAATAATGTCGTCCCTTTTGCTTTTTCCCGCTTTATAAGGAATTCCATTGCTGTTTTTTCTGGCGATAACAGAAGAGCCGAAATCTCCCAGAACATAAACAGTGGAGCATCCTTTTCCGCCTTTTTTTCTTGCTTCGGCTTCTTCTCTTTTCAGGTCTAACACCTGGCCATAGCCTGCCGGGCTTCTGAGAACAGCGTGAACAAGCATTCCATCCATGACCAAATTGTACAATCTGATTGGTCTCGGGTTGAGATCGATTAGATTGACACTTGCGCCGGCTAGAACGAAGTCTCTTGCTGTCATGTCGCTGATATTTTTTGCGACAATGGCAATGTGCATTCCTCTTTCTTTGATGCTTTTTTCAACTTCCAAAACCGCCAATTGGCCGGCACAGCCATTGTAATATAAAGTGAATCCAGTTAAATGAAGGGGATCTGTCACCAAAAAATGAGGCTCTGTTTTATCGGCTCCAGGAAATCCCGAGCTCGCGCATCCGCCGCGCTGAATAAACTCTTTTACCATCCGTGCTCTCAGCATCCACCACGCGGTCGATGGGATAAGGCTTTTGGCTCTCATCTCACATCCCCCTTTTTGTGAAAGGACAACGAAAGAGCATCGCTAATTTAACAATAGTACTTCAACATTTTTTGTCAACAAAAAGATATGCACCTAAAACAAAAGCTGTCCCATATCTCGGACAGCTTTTATTTTTTAAATCTGTTTTGGCTATTGCTGCAAAATGATTTGGCCGTTGTTTTGCCCTGTTTCGCAATCAATACTTATTGTGTGGGGCAGTTGGGCAGAAGTGGTTAAGGTAATAATTCTAAAGCCGTACGCAGAAATAGTGTAAGGAACATTGTCTAAACGTATTGTTATTTGTTTGCCGATGCGGTTATCCAGCATTACTTTTACGCCCTTTTTAAAAACAGAAGAATATGGCGTCACCATGCAATTGTTTACATTATTCAGCCCGAATTGAAAGCGTTTGCCTTCATAAAGTTTTAATGCTTCTCCATATGACAAAGATGGTTCTGGTGTTTCTGCCGGAGCTGGCGTTACTGCGCCCGTTTCTGCCGGGGTTGAATTGTCGGGGTTGGCTTGTTGATTTTCATTTTGCGCCGGAGGCAGATTTAAAATACTTTTTCCCGGGTTTTGCGCTTGCCATGAAATGATGCTCCAGATAATAACAAGAGCAACAAGCACGCCTCCTATAATTATGTATAAATCTTTTTTCTTAATTTTTTTCATAATTAAGCAGATTAATTAATTATTTAATTATATTAGTTTATTTTACCATTTTATTTATTGTTCAACCAACTTTTCATTGACAAGTTTATATTGAACGATTTTTTCCACGGTGGGTTCTTGCTGATAGTGAGGCAGCTTTAGGTCTGCATCAGAAACAACAAGAAGCTTAACAGAAAGCACGCCGTTATTTATGGATAAAGATTTTATTGCATCATCAAGCGTTCCTTCCAATGGCAACGCAGAATCAATTTGCGTCAGTTCGCCATTTTTAGACGAGAAAACAAAAATAACCGGCCTGATTATATTTGCGCCATATCCCTGGTAAAGCCCTATAATTCCTTCTACTGCACCATCTTTGTTGAGGTCGCCAATTGCAGTTGTAGCTAAAGTATAACCGCGAGGCATTGAATTATCTGTATCGCGAATTAGGGCTTTGCCATCAACCAAATTGATTGTGTCATTTTGGGAAACATCATATGGGTTGGGATATGTAAGCGTCGCATTTTTAAGATTATCTGCGGTGATAACATAAACTTGGCTCATTCTTTGCTGGGCTTCTTTTATTTCTGAAAAATATCGGAAAACAAAAACACCGCCGAAAACAATTAACGCCGCGCAAATAATGGTTATCATGCCTGCCCGGAAAAAAATCCATTTTTTATAATCCATAGTTAATTTATTTAATTATATTATTAATTTTATTTCGCAAGCTTGAAAGTAGAAAGCATATTTGAAAAAGTTTGGTTAAGCGCTCCTCTCGTGTCGCTGTTCTCAAAACTTATTACGAAAGCCTTGCCGTTATTTTCAAATATTAAATATTCAGCAGGAAATTCTATGTTAGAGTCCGCTATCCCGACAGAAGATTCAATTTTAAAAGCATTTATGCCGTTGAAAACGACCTGTTTTTTGTCAGAAGTGAATGCATTTTGAAAAAGTTCGTTGGTTGTTGCATTAAATATCATAATGCCCACAAAACCTGTGCCTCCTCGAGAAGGCGGGGTTTCGGCCATGTTTCCATCGCCAAAATAAATATTAAACCCGTAGCTTACTTTGTTATAACTTGCTTTCTTTCCGGATTGCGGAGATCTGTCTGCATAATTCCATTCGGCCGGATATTTTATTTCAAATCCATATTCCTCGTTTTTGTAAGTTTTCCAATTTGAGGTGTTTTGATTTATGGGTTCTAATGAAACAAGCGGAGCCAGCAACGCCTTATTTTGTTGCCAGTAAAAAATTGCCGCGCAAACAGCTATTAATAAAATTATAAAAATTAAAATATATTTCCAATTTATTTTCATTTGAAGTTTTATGATTTTTCTATATTTTCTCCGTAAAGAATAAAAATTAAACCGTTGAAATACACTATGTGCACAAGCAACGCAAATATATAAGTAAGGAAAAAAGAAGCAAGAATCACTTCTAAATAAAATATGGCATTTCTGTTGTATGCAACTATTTTGTCGGAAGCGCAATTGGCGTTTTTGTTTACAAAGCAATACCTTGTTTCTGTGTCTTTGTCTATTATTTTTTTCATGCTGGCGGCCACCTCTGACTCGTTAGATGCCACAATCAAAGGGTTCCTTTGGAGAAAATCTCTTGCCACGCTTCCTATTTTGCCGGGAATATCAGCGTTGCAAACTGTTTTTTCCATTACATAGCTTGGCAAGGGTTTTATTTTGTTGTCCATCAGGCACCCCACTCTGGATCCGTAGACAAAGGGGACTACGGTGTTTACTATTTCGCTGGAGCTGGATTTTGTGAAATCCCGCAGATTGTATTTTATGTTGACATTGAATGACGGTCTTTCCGGCATTATCTTGCTTATTAAAAAGCAATTGAATAAAAAGCATAAAACAACGCAAACGCCAAAAAGAACAACAGAGCATCTGTGCCATCGCTTCTCGGTTAAAAACGAACGATGTTTTCTAAACGGGAAAAAAATATTTAAAAACCTCATGTATTTTTTTAAATGATTACTTAATTTTGAATTTATTAAGAGATAATGTCAAGTGCGTAAAACTATAAAACAAAAAGCCTGCGACATTACATCGCAGGCGAGGCTGTGTTAAAACACTTGAGCCCCCTTTGGCCGTTACATGGAACGAACAGTCGCTCCCTTGAATGGCCATCCAACAAACACGTAGATTACCACTTCCTTTCCCGCAGGGTTGGTTGCCTTGCAGGTGAAGCGGGCGGCGTCGCCTTTGCTGCCGCCGCGAATGGCGATGGCAAAGTAGGCCCGGTCCTGGACGACAACGTTGGAGTAACCAGCGTCGTCGAGCGCCTTGATCGCCGAGCTGTCTGCAACCAAGGCGCCTCGGAATAGTACTAAGCACAGGATGGCCACAAGCAGCAGGATTTGGTAAAACTGCGGCGTTGTGAACAACTCTTTCACGTTCTCAAAAAACATTCCTGTTCGCCTCATGGGGAACTCCTTCCTTTTCGTTCCAGTTTTTTGGCCATAACACCCTATAATTAATTATAGCATATTTGTCTATCATTGTCAAGCATAAAAAACACCAAAAAAGGTCGCAAACATAGGTTGCAACCTTTTTTATGCTCGTCAAATGAGATGCGCTTAGAAATAAATAATTTAAGGCCTCTTATTGTTAATGTCTAACTTCAAGTTTTTATTTTCAATCCATTGTAAGCCAGTATTGGATTCTATGATAACCCCACAATGGATTATATTCCCATTTACTTTTTCTTCCTTAAACTCGTATCCAGTTGTTTTCTTCAACAGCTCTTCTACTAAGTGGTCATTTTTCGGTAAAAACACGATACGAGCAATGGATGATAATTTATCATCTGCGATATTTTTCTTCAGAATGTCAATTATGCTTTTAAACTCTTCACTTTTATTTAATTCATTTATCCACGGAGCAGAAAGGACTAAAGACCATTTATCCACAAACTCATCCATCTTCAAAAAAGCAAAAAGCCAAACGGGTTTATTGTTTTCTTTTAGAATATCAAGTATTTTATTTAGTTCTTCTTTTTTCAATTCTTCTACCATCTTTTTTTCTTTCCTATCATTTTAATTATACTATTTTTATCTGAAAATAAGCAATTATATAATTTGGGCGTATTTTTATCATTAAAATATGTAAAGGAATATCGTGTTGCTGTCCATTCACCAGGATATTGGATAGTAAAGTCAGACCAGTTGTTGAAGGCCAGTGGGTCAGAACCTTTAATACTAAATATATCAGAAAGACCCGACAACAAAAGAAGCCTCAGAAACGAATGTGTCATAAAAAATGTTGGCACGTTCTTATCATCGTGGGATTCAGGATAATCGTAAATCCTAAGAGTCTTGCAAATGGAAGCCTTCAAAGCACACTCAAGAGCAAAGCCCATAAAATAACCCGCTCCACCCCAATCCTTCTTTTTCAACAATATTTCTGCACTTTTCAAGCGAATTAGTGCTATTTTTTTAAACTCTACTTGTGTTGCCATTTAGTTTTCTTGTTTAATTTACATTATCAGAATTTCGGATTTTTACAATCTTTATGTTTGACTTTTTATCAAGATGGCGTCAAAATTGAATAATAGTTAAATGGTTAATAAAAATGTAAAAATATGAAATCTTTTCAATTAGAAACAAAAGAGGAAAAAGTAGAAAGACAAAAGACAAGCAGTTGGTCTTGGAAAATGAACGAAGATGATTTAAAAAATCAGATTGAAAACTATGACAAACTAAAGATAACGGAATCCTATCGTGGAATTTCGGTTTTGTTGGGTTTGTTCTCAATTGTCCTAACCTTAATTATGATGTCCCTTGGATTAGCTGATTCTTCTGCCCTCTTTGATTTAATAGCCCTCGCTGTCGTATTGTTTTTCGTCTATAAAGGCCACAAATGGGCAATTATTGCTTTAATGATTATATGGACGGTTGAGAAAGCTGTTCAAGTTTATAGTATATCTCAAAATGGTGGTAGCCCAGTTGTAGCAATTATATGGTGGTTTATTTTTATGCCTTATTTTTGGAAAGCGTTAAAAGTTGAAATTGCACGGAAAAAAACGATTGGTAGCCCAGCTGTTCAAGGAAAAAAATCTTTTTGCAACGAGTGCGGGACTCCAGTTAATGTGGGTGCAAAATTCTGCGTTAAATGTGGAAATAAAATATAATAAAATAGTAAACTGAACTTATGTTTTGTAAAAAATGTGGCAACGAATTAGTTAATAAAGTAAAGTTCTGCAATAAATGTGGGGCAAAAGTAGAAGTAAACCAGTTATTAGCAGAAAGCCCAAATAAAAAAATAGAAATGGAAACGAATAGTGTTTCCGAAGATTTATCTTTGGGCGACAAGGATGAGCCGATAATAAAGTGCGGAAGTTGTGGAAATATAAGTCACGCTGAATCAGCAAGGAATATATTTTTTACCATATTGGCTATATTGTGTATTTTTGGTGCACCGCTCATAACTCTTCTTTATTTCTTTGGAACTAATAAATATCGCTGTCCTAAATGTAAATCAACATTTCTTGGGGTTAAGAATAAAGAAGGCGTTTTTGTTGGACAAAAGGGAATGAGTAGAGGTTGGTCTATATTCTTATTTACGATATTGGGTATAGCGATAGTAGCCGTATTATCGGCTATTGTCTTGGTTAATGTCACAAGCTATGTAAATAAAGCTAAGGAAGCATCTGGTCAACAAACTGAAAACTGGCAAATATATAATTCAGTAGCAGACCAGTTCAGCATTAATATACCAAGCTATCCAACACTTGATTCTGAAAATAACATTTCTGCTGAAACTGGGGATGCTAACGACACATATAGTTGGCACAGTTACACATCAGAGAAAGATGCTGTCATTTTTTATATATATAAATACATTTATTCGTATCAAATAGACACCTCTAATAAGGACAAGCTTTTAGAAACATACTTGAACCAAGCGGTTAATGCTGATAGTAACAACCAATTAATTTCATCCAATTATATTTACTATTCTTCATATAGAGCTCTTGATTTTCTGATAAAAAATAATGACGTCTATTTACGGGGGAGAATAATAGAATCTGGACAAACTCCCTATTTATTAATGATGGAGTATTCTTCTTCAAACTATATAGCAACGGATTACCAAAAATTCGTTAACTCTTTTGAGATAAAGTAAGCATCTATGTTTTGTAAAAACTGCGGGCAACAAATTGTAGGAGCTGTTAGTTTTTGCAGTAATTGTGGTCAAGAAATAAAAACCAATAGACTTATTATGCTACGAGACCGTCTGTTTTTATTTTTTAAAAGTAACAAAAAAGCAGTTATCATAATTTCAATAGTAGTAGCGCTTTTTATTTTAATCATATTTACAAGCGAGATTCCTACCGATAACAATCAAAACTTAAACCAATTTGATAATACGGTTCAACAATCATCTTCTCAGGGAAACTACAGTCAAGATAGCGTTCCATCCTCAGTCGTAAATGTTTTCTGTGATAATGATGAGGGTGGCTCTGGGACTATCAGAACTAAAGATGGACTAATACTTACAAATAATCACGTTGTCGCAGGCTCAAGTTTCTGTTTAGTAGCATTAGCCGATAAAACAACTGGTCAACTTATGGAAATATATAAAGCAGAGCCGATAATTGTCCCGAGCTTAAGTAAGGAATATGATTTAGCTGGCTTAGCTGTATATAATTCCTTTACGGACGAAAATGGAAAAACTTGGGGCGTTTATCCTAAAGTTTTTCCTTTTTTCTCTGCTCCCAGTATTTGCGATAATTATTCCCCGAGTTTAGGCGAAGGCATAACAATATATGGGTATCCCGTAACAAGTGGCGGATATAATTTAACTGTTACAGACGGTATTATTAGTAGTTTTGCCGATGATGGAACTATATTAACGTCAGCAAAAATAGATAGCGGAAATTCTGGCGGATTGGCCATAAACAGAAATGGATGTTTCGTCGGGATACCTTCTGCTGTTGTAAATGGTAACTATCAAAATTTAGGCGTTATAATCCCTCAAACTCTTATTGATGAATTTTTAAGCCAAGTCCTAAGTAATTAGCCCTCAATCAGTGTTTGACGCTGTTCTTTGGAAAAGTCAATTTTAATACCACTCGGCAACGCCACCATGGTGTGAGCACGTTCCTCGGCGGTTCTGACTGAAGCTGTAAGTGCCGTCACGACATTTTGCAGAAGCTCCGGCCGGTATAGAGTTAGAGTAGGCGGGCGAATGAACAGTGTTGCCATCTACATTTACATAATAATTATCATTCGAGAGAGTGGCGCTATCGTCTTTTGTGGTTTCTGGACTAGAAGAAACAGTTGGAGCGACCGATTTGACGGTAGGAGTGGAAGGAGTAGAGGCGGTTTCTGTTTTTAAATTATTAGATTGAGTCTCGAAAACTGAAATTGGCTCAATCGTTGATTGAGCACTTGGACTATTGCTTGCTCCTATAATGTAGATCAAGCCAAAAGCCGCAATAGGAATTATATACCTTTTCTTTTTATACCAGGGTTTTGTTGTTTGGTTGTTGTTATCCATGGCAGAACCTTAAATTACTATCAGTCTGCCACTGCCCCAACCAGTTGTCAAATAAAACCGACACCTGGACGGCGAGGGGGGGCAACTTGATTGATTGAAATTGGGGGAGGGGGTAAAATGAAGAATATAAATTAAAATTTTAAAGATATGTTGCAGTTTATTTTGGGGATATTAATAGGTGCGGGTGTTGTGTGGGTTTGGGTTTCGGGAAAGCAAAAGGAAACGCGGGAGGAGGTGGAGAAAATGGAGAAGGAAATGGCAGAGGCTGAGCAGCAGTTTTCGGGGCTTAGTGAATATAATAAGAAAGCTGTGGAAATCAAAGAGCAAAGAAAACAGAAAATTTTAGACTACATTAAAGAAAAGGGCAAAATTGACGCTGGCCAGGCATCAAGCTTGCTTGATGTTTCCAGGTACACTGCTTTCCGCTATTTGGAGCAATTACAGCACCAGGGCAAAATTGAGCAGGTTGGGGCTTTTGGGC
>Ga0172379_10003586_pt1 | contig 24402 bp, 20 predicted proteins | sample GrowelOW334metaG_FD_119756 | JGI IMG/M metagenome (GOLD analysis project Ga0172379, IMG submission 119756) | Groundwater microbial communities from an aquifer near a municipal landfill in Southern Ontario, Canada - Groundwater well OW334 metaG | ecosystem: Environmental > Aquatic > Deep...
AGATCGGACATTTCACGCTCTGCAAAGCCCGCACTTTCTTCAAATTTAAGAGAAATGGAATCATTCATAAAATCTACCGTTTTTAATACTCATAATGGAGATATTCTACCATACCCGCATCTGTCAGTATAATTTTTTCCCTAAGTAAGGTCTTTTGGGTGCGTTGTATCAGGGATACAGAAGGGGTTATTTATCTTTGAAATACCGAGATCTTCGAGTTTTTGAAGATATGCCATAACAGTAAGAACGTATTCTGAGTGACTCCACGTGAGGGGTGCGGCGGAAATCTGATTTCCGGTGTATGGATCGACTTGCTCGGAAAGAACACCTGTCGGTAAAGCTGCTTTTGCTACCCACTCGAACCATTGTTTTACGCGGTCGAAATCTTTTTCTTCTTTTGCGGTGGCAATATAGTACTGCACAAGCCAAAGTGTGGTGATAAACCAAGGATTTCCCGGGACATCGAGGCCTGTCCTATAATAATTATCACCCTCGTAACGAACGATTCCTCCAAAATAATTGGAACAAAAAAGTCTCTCTTCTGTTATGGCAAAAGCTTTTTTTAGCAAAGGGTCGTTCGCCTCAAGAATTCCGAAACGAAAAATTCCATAAACACTAGAAATATCAATGGTGTTGTCAAAAATAAATTCTCCGTGAGGTCGTGTAAACATTTTTCTGAATGTTCCTTTCTCCTCGTCAAAAAGATGCGTCATTATTCCCTTTTTAATTTCTTCCGCGGCATTTAGATAGGTTGTTTCGTGGCGATGTTTTCCGAGAAGCCGAGAAAAATTAGCAGCAGACAAAAGCGCTCCATAAACCGTTGAACAAGTAAAAGTAGTTACTCCAAGCTTTTCTTCCCAAAGATCGTAGCTTTGCTTGGGCAACCCTGTTTCTCTATCGCGATACGCCACCATAAAATTTGCTGCTTTCTCGATGAAAGAATTATATATTTCTTCCACAAATTCAAGGTCTTTTGTGAGAACATAGTGTTCCCAAAGAGCATAAAGAACGAGAGCTGTTTCATCTTCTTGTATTGGGAGTTGAACACTGCCGTCTTTGTCTACCCATGGATGCCAAGAACTTCCAAGCGCTCCATCCGCACGATATTTGTGCATAAAATATCCCTCGTCAGTAAGGACTTCTTTACAAAACACGAAGAATTTTCTTGCCACATGAGAGTCCCCCGCTTTATCGAGAGCCATAATGGTAAAAGCCCCGTCTCTTGGCCACATATATCCATAAGTATCGCGACCGTACTGAAGCATATCGGAATCCCCCGAAGCAATTACAGCACCGGTCGAATCAACATGAGAACGCATAATAAAAAGAGATTTTTTGAAGATGCTTACCATCGTAGGAGTCAATCCGTAAAAATTAAAATTTTCCCGATTTACCCACGCTCTCCAATAATCTTTTGTTGTTTTTAAAAGATGTTCGGGTGTTTTTTCAAGGATATAATCATTCAAATCTACCGCTTCTGAAATTGAAGGTGCGGCAGCTATCCAATAATAAACTGTTTTTTCTTCCTGTGTATCCATCTGGAGAGTAAAAGAGATGACTGAATCAGTGAGCCCGTGTTCAATTGGATTTTTAGAAAGAATACCATTCTCTGCATCGCGATAACTTCCGTCGCGTCCTTCCATCTTATAAAGACCGGTTGAGTAGTCGTCAAAACCACGTTCACCAGAACGCCCATTCACCAAAAAAACACGCTTTCCCTCATAGTGAACAATGGTGTTATTGAAAGGATCGTAATATCCTGTGTCTTTTCTTTTTGATTGATAAATATCAAATTCCTGAGCAAAGAAAATCTTAATTTCTCTCGGACGACCGATGTTATTGTGTACAAAAATCCGCCGAATAAAAATCGATTTTTCGTTATAAACAAGATCGTTAAAAGTAAGAATGATGCCAAGTGACGGATTTTTTGCGGTAATCATACTAACATGCGACTCGGAGTAACTCTGCATTTTTATCTCCCAGCCGGGGTCAGAAGTCCAACTCAAATGACCGTCGACAAAAACACCGACGCGATGAAGAGAGTCAGTTCCAAGGTGGTCTTCAAGACCGACGTGAGGATAATAAAGATCAGTAACTTGCCCAAATTTGTCGAAACAAACAAGCATCGAGCCGTTACCTAAGGTGAGTGCTTTTGGCATGGATTATTTTCCGCCCGAACATAGAGTTCGGAGATATTAAAATTATATCACACTCTTAGAAAAGCACCTGTGCAGAACCTAAAGAAAAAGCGACCGACTTTATGCGGCCGCTATATTTAATTTTTTATAGAGATCGATGCATTTTTTCGCCGCCTTTCCCCAACCTTGGGTTTCAACTTCTTTTCTGCCGTTATTGCGAAGATCGTTGTAAAGAGAGGTGTGATCAAGAGTTCCAATAATTTTATCCGCCATATCGTTGATATCCCAAAAATCAGTTTTGAGAGCGTGAGTCAGAACTTCTGAAACACCGGATTGTTTTGAAATAAGAACGGGCGTTCCGTTCGCAAGCGATTCGAGAGGGGTAATACCAAAAGGCTCGGAAATGGAGGGCATTACGTAAAGATCGGCAGATTGATACGCACTATCCAAATCCTGCCCGCGGAGAAACCCCGCGAAGATCATTCTGTCTCCAATTCCCAAATCAGCGGATTCTCGCATCATTTGATACTCCATATCTCCCGACCCGGAAACGATAAAAAATGTTTTCGGACGATGTTCCAAGACAAGCTTCGCGGCGCGAACAAAATAGTCCGGCCCCTTTTGCATGGTAATCCTGCCGACAAAGAGAACGATTTTATTACCGTCTTTTTTAAGCGCTTCGAGACGAGACGGGAGAAAAACTGTTTCTTCTATATCAATCCCATTGTGGACAACCGTAATCTTTTCCGGTGCTATCCCGTACTTATCGATAAGGATATTTTTTGTCCACCCGGAGACGGCGACAATAGCATCGGCCGCGGCAAGCCCGGCCTTTTCAATCTCATAAACTTCCTGGTTTACCCCGTTCCCTCCAGTACGGTCAAATTCGGTGGCATGGACATGAACGATGAGGGGTTTTCCTGTCGCTTTTTTTGCTTCGATTCCGGCGAGAAAAGAAAGCCAATCGTGAGCATGAATAATATCACAATTTTCGGCTTCCGCTATCGCTCCCGCCTTTAGGGCATAACGCTTCACTTCCTGCATCAAAGAAAGACCGTAAACGTCGTCGCCTTTGTGAAGCCATTCTTCGCGATATTTTTCTTCCGTAATATAGGGATAGAGGAGCGTATCAACATGGCGAAGTTTTATAGAGCGAGTATTCGCAAAAACCATCTTTGCAAAACGAGAATTCACCGCAACTTTTTTTGGCAATACAAAAACAACATCCACATCCGAAGAAAGAGCGCGAGTGAGCCCAAAACAAGCCGTGCCTAAACCGCCGCTATTATGCGGCGGAAACTCCCATCCGAACATGAGTACTTTTAATGCCATTTCATCTATTTACCAAAAAATTGGTGTAAAAAATATTCTTACTATTCTTTTTATTACTTTACGCTCTTTCCCATTATTTTACTTCCGTACTTATCTCCTCGCAAGAACATTTATCCACCCTCTTTTCCCGAAAGTTTTTCTTCCAGAATGAATGTCCGATACACGTGAAGAAGCGCTATGAAAACCGATAAAAAGATTGGGCCAAAAAGAAAACCGAGAGGACCGAAAAGAAAAATTCCACCAAGTATCGCAAAAACGACAAACACTGGGTGTACGTTTATACCTTTTCCATAAAAGATCGGGGCCAGAAAGTTATCAACGGAGCCGTGCACAAAAAATGACCAAAGTAATAGCCCCACCGCGGCGACAGAATGGTCCATATAAAAAAGGTATAAGATTCCAGGAACGAATATGGTGGAAGTTCCTATTCCAGGGACTGCGGCGACGATAATAGCGAGAGAACCCCATAAAAAGGCATTTGGTACTCCGAAAATAAAAAATCCAATCATAACTACGATGCCGTGGATTATTTCAATTCCAAGAGCTCCTCGCAAAACAGAATTGATGGATCGGCCTGTTGTTTCAAGAATCTCGCGGTCGTATTTATCGTCTAACGGCGAAAGATGTATAAACCCTTTTATAAAATCAGGACCATCCTTTAGGAAGAAAAAGAGTGAGATAATGACGAGAAGGGCTCCCAACAAGAAAAAAGCGGTGCCAGAAAGAAGCGGGGTCAGATTTTGAGGTATAAGACCGATAATGTTTTGGAGATAAGACTGAAAATGAAATCCTAAATCGGGAAAAGCATTATTAACTGTTTGGTCTATAGATAAGGAAAGATTGGACAGAACTTCACTTCCGCCCCCATTTTGCTGAATAGAAAAAAAGAGATTGCTTGCTTCTTTTACTATTTGAACACCAATGAAATATATCGGAATGGCAATAAATATACCAACAAGCAGGATGGTGCTTATGGCGGCCACTTCCCTATTTTTAGTAATACCTGCAATCTTTAAGAAAAGCGGGTAAAGGATTACCGCAAAGATAGCGGAAAGCGATAGTATCTCGAGGAATGGACGATATATCCAAAATATTACGAGAGACATAAGCCCGAATATCACAAAGAAAAATGATATTTGAAGTTTTTTGTTATCAACCATAAAAAACGTAAAAAGTTATACTATATAAAATAAGTATAACACGTTTTTCTTCTATGGTAGTGGGATAACTTCGACACAAAGGAAAAGCGGAAATTCTTTTCGGGCCGTATCTTCAGCTGTTTTACGTGGGCCTTTTTCACTTTCACGGTGAGATATCCACTCCTCAAGCCTTGTAACGGCAAAACCCGCATTTCCAAGTGTTTTGAACCAGACTTGAAGCGGACGATGAAAAGAGACGGTGATATCTTTTTTATCTTTTGCTCCCGGGTGCATATCAATCTCGTGCTTTGATTCGCTTAGATACGAATCGATTCGACGATACTGTTTTCCCGACATTTCATCAAAACCCCATGCTGATGCTCCGGGAATACGAAACGCGGGATGATTAAGTACGAGGATAAACTTCCCTTCCGGCTTAAGCTTTTTTTTCACTTCACGGAAAACTTCGGAAATATTTTCAATATTTTGAATCGCAAGAGAACAAACAACGGTGTCTATGGACGAATCGGCAATAAAAGATAATTTGTGCGCGGGAGAAACAAAGAATTTTGCGCCTGGAATCTTTTCTTTCGCTCGTGCGATAAGCTCCGCTCCAATATCTACTCCAAAAACCTCCGCGCCCGCTTTCACGAATTCGGCGCTGAAAAATCCCTGCCCACAGGCGAGATCGAGAATTTTTATTCCTTTTTTCGGACCAACAAGCCTGAGCAAATTCGGAAGGATTACTTTTGCGTGATAGGTATCGTCTTCACTCAAGTGCAAATCGTACCAGTCACTCACCTTTCCCCACGATGTATCTTTTTTCATAAATTTTATAGTAACACAAAAAGCCTCCGTCATAAACAGAGGCCTCGGTTTTATTCACCGTACTGTTTCATTTTTCCTTTGGCGGATTCGATGGTCGGGTAACCATGTTCTGCCATAATTTTGCGAAGTTCTCGGTCGATGCGAGCAAAGCATTTCGGACCTTGCTTTTCGAAGGTGGAGCCAACTTGCACAGCATCGGCGCCGGCAAGAAGGAATTGAAATGCATCTTCGCCCGTGCGAATACCGCCAACTCCGATAATAGAAATATTCTTCCCCTGCAAATGATCGTAGAAAGCCCGCACATTCCCGAGGGCCTGATACTTGATCATCTCCCCGGCGAGCGCGCCATAACCGTGAGTCGCCTTAATGACAGGAGCTTCGGTTTCTGTATCAATGACGAGACATCGACCGACACCGTTTACCAGAGTAATACATCTGATGCTGTACTGAACGAGAATCTCGGACACAAACTTTTGTTGCCACGGATCGTTGTATGGCGGAAGCTTAATTTTTATTGGCTTCTTGGATATTTTAATTAAGTCCGAAAGACCCAAAAGCATTATTTGAAACTCACGAATATCGTAGCAGATCATCCGACCGTCTAAATTCGGGCAACTGGGATTGAGTCCTATAATGTCAACGTCAGTTTCCATAAACGGTTCAACGAGCCGTTTGAATTCTTTGGGATCTTTTCCGGCGACACTCGCAATAATCGGCTTGCCGTACTTTTTGAGTTCGGGAATAAATTTCAGATATTCTTTATACCCAAGGTTGGGAAGACCCATTGATTGAAGAATCCCGCGTTCAAGATGTGCCATTCGAGGAAGAGGGTTCCCTTCTTTTGGCAAAATCGTGCAAGATTTCATTACGATTCCGGCAGAAGCGGAGGTTCCGATTGTTTGCAGTTCTTCAAGCGTCGTGTCTCGGACACCGCACGCATTCATTATATATGAAGGAAATTCCACGCCGGCCACGACCGTCTTTGTACTAATATCTTTCCACTGAATCATTTCAAGAGTACCTCGCAAATTTAAAAGAGCTTTCGCAACACTGCGAATGATAGTAACACAAAAAAACGCTCCCAACAAGGGAGCGTTCGGCTTAATTCGCGACCAAAACCGATATCTCATAAAGACTATCAGTACGCATATATACTTTTTTCTCATCGGGGAGATATCCAATTTCCGTAACTAGAAGTGCGTATTTTTGAGAAAAGTTTTGAAGCTTTCGATATCCTTCGGCGAGTCCCGACTTCTTTTCGGCCAGAGCTTCGTCTATTGCGTCATCAAAGATCGGAACTGGCGGAATTTTCTCTTTTTTTCGAGCCATTTTAAAGACTCCTTTTCAAACACCAAGTCCGTTTAAAATATCACACAACAGAAAAAAAGAAAACCCCGCACAGTAGGCGGGGGTTTTTCAGAAATCTATCTGATAACGAGGGAAAATACCAATAAGTTTCTCGTCTTCTTTCATTCGATCTTCAAGTGCGCGGATCTTCTCGTTAGAGAAAAGCATCCCGCACAAGACCTTAATAAATACGGGATTCCCTTTTCCGTAGCCGTCATAGACATACACGAGAGGAACACCCAATTCTGACGGGATAGAAAGCGCATATCTTGAAACGATGAGCCCGTAGTGCTCGACGAGAGAATGGAGTTTTAGAAAACCCGTCATTTGGCGTTCGGTGAACGACCAGGCGAGGGTGAGCGATAACGTCTCAAAATTTTCCTCGAGATTCCGAATGCGCCTAACACGAAGTTTCTTGCTCACTTTATTTCTCCGATTTAATAACACGCCACCAATCATGGGAACTTGCAGTCTCTAATTCTTTCGCGAGTTTTTTTCCGCTCGCCGTTGTCAGAAGTGGAGGAACCGAATTAAACCATTCATCCGCTTCGGGGTACCCGCTTTCCATATATTCTTTCGCACAAAACATCATTTCAAGACGGTCCGCGTCCTTCGCGATTCGCCCATCATGCGTTTCCGATTCCTCGTACTCTCTCCACAAAGAAGCGATGACCTTGCCGATGCCCCAGAGAGGATCAGTCTGATCGCGAATCGCTCTTGCCTCATCGTTTGCCACATACCGCTTGGAAATCTTGTTGTGATCCAACGTACGAATCTCACCCATCTCGTGGAACAATCCCATTACCGCGCATCGTTCCGGATTTGGCCTCCCTTCCATAATGGCAAGAATATAGGCAATCTGCGCAACTCGACACGTATGTTCCGCGTCGTTTTGAGGATTCTTCATACGCAAGAAGGTCCATCCGCTTCGTGGAGTGAACGCAAGCTGTCCGAGCTCAAAAATGAAATTAACGATTTTTTTCAGGTTCATTTCCCTACCTCTCAAACAACAAAATCTTCCATTAAATTAACACATAATTTTAAAAAAGTAAAACCCCCGGACAATCCGGGGGCTGGTTATAAAGAACACTACATAAGTTGCGTTATGTCGGGCGAGGTAACCTTTGTGAGGTCCGCGCCGGCACGTTCGCTTATGTTCGACCACATAGAGAGGCCGAGCAAAAGCATAATGAGAAGGAGAATCGCTGTTATTCGAACGTCTTTTCGTTCCATAGAGACACCTCGCTTACTTTCGAACGCACGTCCGATTGTATCATTTCACAGATACCGTATCCGAATGACGAAATCCTTGCGAGCGACAACGCCGTAAGATACTTCACCAGACGCGGTTCAAAGAAACAATATTTCGGTTCCGTGAACCATTTTCTAATATTCGGAATGAGCATCACCAAGGGGCCGACGATGGCGACCACCCCTAGCACAAACCACATAGCTTCGGGGGTTTGCCAATACGGAAGCTCTTTCGTTGCAAGAACAGTCTGCAAAGGCGTTTCCGCACCTTGCCATATTCTCGTAGCCGGAGACCACCGAAGAAGCATCACGCCCGAGAGTCCGCCCGCCATCGTGTTTGCGATGAGCCACGGGATAGACGCAAACGAGCAGTAAAGCCCGCTTTGACCTTCCGGAGCGCATGAAACGATATAGTCCGAGAGCCTCGGGGACCAGAGCACTTCGCCGACGGAAAGAATAATGAGTGCGATTACCGCCATAACGTAGTACGCTGTGACGATATTCCCACTTATGAAGTACCATGGCACGGCGAGTGGAATAAAACAGCAAGCCGCAATGAGCGCGCCGACAGTCAAAGTACTGTAAACATTTTTAGCCATAGCTTCGCGAAGAGGCTTATAAAATGTTATAGCGACGAGTCCGCCGATAATGAGCGCCGGGTTAATGACATTCAAAGTTCCGACGAGAGCATCCGGACCGATGGCTCGGTACCAGTACTTCGGTGCAAGCACAGCGAGATATAGGAATGCCGCTCGAACGCCAATAAGGAGCGTGACCACCGCAACAACGCGACGAAACATTCTTGAAAAAAGAATTTCAATCGCAGTCGCTTTCGCTTTCTTGCATGCTACTATCTTTCCGTCGACGACGACAAAAAGAGCGACGCATAAATTCACAAGAGAAACGACGGCACCGAACAAAAGTATCCAGCTCCACGAAATGTTGAGAACGATGTGAACGAAGTCCACAAGGAATCCCGCGATGACGGCGCCCACGTTCATGAGCAAATACCAGATATTAAAACCGGCCGAAGCCGCTTCCGGAGTATCCGTATAACTTTTGTTGCTTATCTGATAGATAGCGCCGAGCATAGAGAGCGGTAATGAACCGGCCATGCAAAAGACGAAGGCGGAAACCATTTTCACAATCGGCGAAATATCAACCAATCCGCACAAACCAAGGCCTGCGCGTGTGAAGATAAGAACCGCTGCACTCAGATAAAGGGCTTTCCTGATGCCGATGCGGTCTATAATCGGGCCGGACAAAAGCGCCATACAAGCGGAAACGACAGAAAGCGCCGCAACCACGTACCCGGCACTCGCATCCGAAAATCCGATAACGTCGGACAGATACACGATAGAAATCGTGCCGTACGCGAACATAAAAACGCAGTCAAGAAAGTTGATACCCTGAATGCCCCAATACGCACGCGGATACTGCGAAAGAAACGCTGTTATTTGGGTAAGCGTTCTTCGGGAAAAGATTCCGGCAAAAAACCCCTGAAAATTATGCATCGGTTTTTCTCCTCATTTTTGTGTATTTCAAGTTTCAAGGCTGTGTTTATATAAACATTTATGAGTAGAGGTGTCAACGCCAAAAAAGGAAAAACCGCCTTTTAATTAGACGGTTTTTCGAGGTTAAATTTATTAAAGATTGTTACTTTGAAGAGGGTCTCCCTTGTCCGAAATGGGGACCTTCCCCATTCCTCATACTTCCCCCGAAACCAATGACGTATTGTTCCGGAATATTGTTAGCCACTGCCCATTCCTTGAGAGCCGTTTGGTGTTCTTTCATCAAAGATGTTCTTTCGGCTACGGAAAGATTTTTCGCGGTACCGGCAGTGTTTTGTAGCTCGGCTCTTTTTGCTGTAATGAGATTAACTTGCGCTTGCGTAAGTTTTCCGTCTTTTACCGCCTGCGCGAGCATATCGACTTTCTCCGGACGATTTTTCCCCATTTCGGCTCGGTTTGCGGTCATTGTGTCATTAATGACATTTTGAACATCAGCAACCGGCAAATTGAATTTTGTGGCTATCGTTTCCGCAAGATTGCCAAAAGAATTCGATCTCCCATTCGTTTCAGCGGATGCGTATGTTATTCCTCCTGCAAGTATCGAAAGTCCGAGGACTGGCAAAAGGATATATTTTAATCTTTTATTTTTCATACTCTATATTTTTATTTAATAATTGATAAACGGCATATGCCTCTTCTGATAAATATTACGGATAAAGAGACATGATGGGTGCATTAAAAAACAGGGCGGAAATAATTCCGCCCTGTAAAAGTTAAAAGAACTGTTTAATGAATCGGCTCCGAGAAATCGCCGGTCGGACGAAGCCACGGAAGCGCGCTATTCGGGTCGCCCGCATATTTCCCGCAAGGAGAAATGAGTGCGAGTAAAAGGGCCGAAAGAAGCACAAGAATCAAAATTACTTTTTCAGGAGTACTCATTTTGTAAGTCCATATTTCTGAAAGAGAGGACCGACGTCGGGTGTTCTTCCCCGAAAGGCGATGAAATCGTCCATAAATGGGCGAGAACCGCCACGAGAAAGTATTTCGTCTTCGAAGCGTTTTCCGATAGACCAATCGATGGTACCGTCCGCTTTCACGAACGCCGCGTATCCGTCAACGGCGAGAGTGTCCGCCCACAGGTAACTGTAGTACCCAGCTGCGTATCCGCCGGCAAAAATATGTCCAAAACCATTCGACCACCGTGACCACGAAGGAATGCCGTAAGGCAAAAGATCACTCGCAATATCGTGGAAAAGCGTTAAGGTCGGCGCTTGTTTCCCAGGAACATATTCCAGATGTAAACGGAAATCATACAGAGATTGCATAAGCTGACGATCAAGAAAAGTTGCCGCTCCGAATTTTTCCGAAGCGAGAAGTTTCCCGAAAAGTTCATCCGGCAAGACTTTCCCCGTCTTATAGTGCCCGGAAATCATATCCATAACCTCACGGTTTAAGACGAAGTTTTCCATAAACTGGCTGGGGAATTCAATCCCGTCCCAGGGCACGCCATGAGGTCCGGAAACTCCGGGAACGTCCATTCGAGTAAGGATATGCTGAAGATTGTGGCCGAACTCATGAAAGAGTGTTTCCACATCGCGCATCGTAAGGAGAGCGAGCTCTCCTTCGGGCGGATTTTTTAAGTTCGCTACAATGAGGCCGACGGGGAGACGAATCGTCCCGTCCGGCATTTTTGACCGAAGAGACATTACATCCATCCATGCCCCGCCTCGCTTCGTTCCGGCCCGGCCGAAAAGATCGAGATACAGAGCGCCGACAACTTGTCCGTCGCGAGAAATTTCGAAAAACCGAACATCTTTGTGCCAAACCGGCATATCTGTTCTTTCCGCGACGGTCACTCCGTAGAGTTTTCCCGTGACATTCCATAAGCCGGAAAGAACCTTTTCGAGCGGGAAATATCCGCGGACTTCTTCTTCTGTAAAAGAAAAGGTTGCTTCTTTCAATCGGCGATGGTAATACGAGACGTCCCACGCTTCGAGTTTTGAAATGCCGTCCGTTTCCTTCGCGAATAAAGAGACGCGAGCGAATTCTTCTTTCGCGGCGGGCTTTGCCTTTACCGCAAAACTGTGAAGAAATGCTGTCACCTCATCCGTACTCCTCGCCATTTTTGGGGCGAGAGAAAGTTCGGCATAGTTTTTGAACCCGAGGAGAATCGCTTCCCGATGTCGGAGAGCGAGGATCTCTTGGATAATCTGTGCGTTGTCGTACCGTTTTCCGCCGGGACCGATGTCCGAAGCGCGAGTATTATACGCCCGTAAAACATCATGCCGAAGTTCTCGACTATCCGCGAAAGAAAGCACAGCCGTAACCGTTCCTTCCTCAAGAGTAACGAGAGCCCCCTTGCATTCTTTTTCCGAACGCGCGGCCTCTTTCATTGACCGAACGACGTCTTCGGGAATCCCGGAAAGCGTTGTGTCATCCGTAACGCATTTTTTCCAAGCGCGTTCCGAGGTCGAAATATTGGACTCAAACTTCTGACCGAGAAGAGTCGCGCGAAGACTGATCGCTTCAAGCTCCTTCTTTTTTTCCGAAGAAAGACCCGCACCCGAGAGACGGAGATCTCTCAGTGTATTTTTTACCGACGTCCGCTTTGGTTCCGAAAGTTTTGCGAATTCCGGACTTTCGGAGATTGCCTTGTAGGCTTCATAGATCTGCTCGTTTTGAGCCATCTCCGAGCCGTATGCCGACAACTGTGAAACAGCGTGTTCAAGAACCTCGCTTTGTTTTTTCACAGACTCTTCGTCGGGAACTTTCGCTACCGACATAAGGTGTTCAAGAGGACTAAAGGCGCTCATCACGCGATCGTCAGCCTCGTCCAAAACACGGACAAAGTTGTCCCATGTATAAGGCGGACCTTGTTTCAGTCGCACTAATACTTGTTCCCTCGACAGAGCAATAGCATCAGAAACGGCCTTTTCAGCCTTTTCATCAATAGCTATTTTATCCCAGGCCGGAAGAACCATTGCGGTCTTTTCGGATGGATGAGACGACGAGGGTCCAAGAAGACCGGTAAAAGCCTGCCAAAGGAAAAAAGCGAATAAAAGACAGAGAAAAAATCGAAGGGTTTTCAAGTTACTTTACCTCTCTTTCTGTTTTCAAGGTTCAAAACATTTCAGTTTATGCTACAATATCTTTCAAAAAAATCAAGTATACTGCGCGACAAAAAATTATAGAAAATGGTATAATAATTTCATATTTGCACCACTTTCTACTCCCCTTTCGTAGTATTAATAACAAATGGAGAAATCCGATTCACAGCTTATTTCCGAATATCTTTCGGGGGATGACGACGCCCTTTCTTTTTTAGTACACCGTCACACAAAATCTATCTACAATTTCGCTTTTCGTATTTCCCGAAACAACGACGATGCCGAGGATATCGTTCAGGAATCTTTTTACAAAGCGTGGAAAAATCTCAAAAACTTTCGCCCCGGTGAAAACTTCACGGCCTGGCTTTTTCGCATCACAAAGAACACAGCTTTTGACCTTTTACGAAAAAGAAGATCGACGGCTCTCTCTCTTTTTGAAAACGAAAGCGGAGATAATGTTCTCTTGGAGACGCTCAAAGACACCGAACCTCTTCCTTTTGAACTCCTCGCAAAAAAAGAAGACGAAAAAACCATTGCTTTAATTCTGGAAAAAATACCGCCGATATACAGAGAGGTCCTCGTTTTGCGGTATTATCACGAATTTACTTTCGATGAAATCGGTAATGTTCTCGGAAAGCCCCTCGATACGGTAAAGAGCCAGCACAGAAGGGCGCTGATATTGCTTCGGAAAATGCTTAACGCACCAAAATAACACTTAAATACGTATAACATTTATAAAGCCACTTAATCATTCGCAAAAAAACGCGAGTGAACTCGAAAATATGAAGAAAGAGTATAAAAAAATATTCCGCCAAATTGACGAAAAAAAGCCGGCGCGAGACCTTCCCGGGAAAATACTTGCCCGAATACATACCGCCAAAAGAAGATCTGCACGGATCCATTTTTTCGCCTTATCCGCTCTCTCCACCGTCTCCTTTGTGGCGCTTTTCCCCGCATTCCGATTTACTATGGAGGAATTTTCAAGAACGGGCTTTTATGAATTTTTCTCTCTCGCCTTTTCCGATACGGCAACAATCCTTCCTCTCTGGAAAACTTTTGTTCTCTCTCTCGCGGAAACGCTCCCCGTCCTTGCGCTCGCGATATTCTTTTCCGTTCTTTTTATTCTTCTCGAATCCTTACGCTCCGCAGTAAAGAATGCCAGCCCAGCATTTTTCAAATTTAATTAAAAAAATTTTATGGACTTTAAAAAATTCTACAAAAGCAAATATACGGCACAAGCCATTCGTCTCGCCGGGATACTCGCGCTTGCTCTTTTTGTCTTTCAGGCCGGTATCTACGTCGGATACCGCAAAGCGAGCTATTCTTACCAATGGGGAGATAATTATTACCGAACGTTCGGAGAGCGAAAAGGAGGGTTATCCGGTCAAATGCCCGGATTCGAGATGATGGACCCCACAAACGCGCACGGAATTACCGGAAAAATATTAAATATCGACCTGCCGAAAATGATGATAGTGGACAGAGATAATATTGAAAAAACGGTCATCTTTACGGATAGCACCAATGTCAGAAAATTCCGAGATGTTATTTCACCCACCGATCTTGTCGTCGGAGATATCATTATTGTTATCGGCGACCCCGACACAGAAGGCACGATACAGGCAAAACTCGTAAGAATCATGCCTCCTCCACCGATATCCCAATAATTTCATCAAAAAAATTAAAACATGAAAACTCTTTTTCAAAAAATAAAAATATACGCGCGATCACATAAGGTAATTACCTTTATTATTGTTGTCGCTCTCTCTTACTCCGGATATTACACGTACGGGAAACTGACAAGCACTGCTGACGAAACAAAATATGTAACCGCTCTTGCGGAAAAAGGAACTCTTATCGCTTCTGTCACGGGAAGCGGACAAGTCTCAGCCTCAAACCAAGTAGATCTTAAACCAAAAGTTTCCGGAGAGGTTGTCGGTGTGTATGTGACAAATGGACAGCAAGTAAAGTCCGGAACTCTTTTAATACAACTCGACGCGACAGATGCAAGAAAGGCTGTCCGAGATGCGGAGGTTAACCTCGAAACAGCAAAACTTTCCTATGAAGAACTTGTGGCGCCGAACGACGAACTTTCCGTTCTTCAATGGAAAAACACGCTGGCGAAGGCCAACGAAACGAAAGACACAGCAACCGCAAATCTCCAGAAAGCGTATGACGACGGTTTCAATAATGTTTCAAATGCATTCCTCGAACTTCCCTCCATTATGACAGGAGTAAAAGATCTCCTCTATTCTGCAGATAATTCTCTCGGCGGAACCATCGGACAGGCTAATATCGACTTTTATGCATCATATGCAAAAATGGACGAAACCGTTTCGGGAAAAGCGGACCAATACAAAGCGGACGTTGATTCCAAATATCAAATCGCGCGAAAAATGTACGATGAAACCTTCGTTGCCTATAAATCAGCAAGTCGGTCTTCCGACACGGCGACAATCGAAGCACTTATTATAAAATCATACGACGCGACCAAAGCGATTGCTGATCTCGTTAAAAGTACAAACAACCTTATTCAACTTTACAAAGACCAATCAACAACGAGAAACGTTACTGTAAAACCACTCGCCGACACACATCTTTCAACTCTTAGCACCTATACAGGAAAAACAAATACGTTTCTTTCAAATCTTTTAAATTCCACAAATTCTATAGCAACAAACAAAAGCACGATAACAAACGCCGAAAGAAGTATCCAAGAAAACACTCTTTCCTTCAAGGAGTTCGAAAATGGTGCTGACCCGCTCGATGTTCGAAACGCAAAAATAAATATCACTCAAAAAGAAAACGCTCTGAGCGACGCCTACACTACTCTTGCGAATTATTCTCTTCGCGCGCCTTTTGACGGCACAGTCGCTAAAGTAAACGTGAAGAAACTCGATCAGGCAGGGTCCGGAACCTCTGCAGTAACCTTCATCACAGAACAACAGATGGCTGAGGTTTCCTTAAATGAAGTAGACGCGGCAAAAATAAAAGTAGACCAAAAAGCAACCCTTACCTTCGACGCTATCGACGGTCTCACCATCACCGGGAAAGTTGCGGATGTCGACACAGTCGGCACAGTATCTCAAGGAGTCGTTTCTTACACCATACAAATCTCTTTTGACACCCAGGACGACCGAGTCAAATCAGGAATGACGGTAAACGCATCGATTATTACCGATGTAAAGACAGATGCCCTTCTTGTGCCAAACGGCGCAATAAAAATGAACGGAGACACTTATTATGTAGAAGTTTTTAATCCAGCACTTACCGTAACAGCAGACAGTGTGGGAACTCCTTCAAAAATTCCTCCAACACAAAAAACAGTAACCGTCGGTATCGCAAATGATTCACAAACGGAAATATTAAGCGGACTTTCAACAGGAGACCAGGTTGTAGAACGAACAGTAGCGCCGGGAAGTGTAACAAAAACAACGACAAAGTCAGGAAGTATTTTAGGAGGAATGGGAGGAGGGGGACGATAAAAAATGAAAAAATGATTGAAGTTAAAGACATCACAAAAATATACGGTTCCGGGAATACGGCATACCAAGCCCTCCGCGGGGTAACCTTTACTATTGAAGACGGTGAGTTCGTCGCAATAATGGGGCCGTCCGGTTCCGGGAAGTCTACACTTATGCACATTCTCGGAGCTCTCGACACACCAACATCGGGAACATATTTCATTGACGGAAAAGATGTTTCAACATTAACCGACGACGAGTTGGCGGACATACGGAAAGACAAAATAGGCTTCGTCTTTCAGTCGTTCAACCTCCTTCCCCGCTCGACCGTTCTTAGAAACGTAATGCTTCCGCTTATGTACGACGAAGGTATTGACCGAGAGCACAGAGAAAGACACGCGAAAGAATCTCTTTTTGCTGCAGGACTTGAAGAACAATATTTCGATCATCTTTCAAACGAGCTTTCTGGAGGCCAAATTCAGCGTGTCGCAATCGCGAGAGCTCTTGTAAACAGTCCGGCGCTTATTTTAGCCGATGAACCGACAGGAAATCTCGATACAAAAACAGGAGATATCGTCCTCGGAACATTCCAGAGATTGAATGAAGAACAAGGAAGAACGGTCGTCCTTATTACCCACGAACCCGATGTCGCCGAACACGCGGATCGCATCATTCATATTAAAGACGGTTTGATTGTGAGTGATTCAAAGGAACATGAAAAAAGAATTAAACACCACAAAAAAACATGACCACGATTGACCTTTTAGAAGAAACAATCGCCGCGCTTTCCTCTAACAAAACGAGGACGGGACTTACCATGCTCGGAATAATTATCGGTATCGGTTCTGTGATAGCGATGGTATCCATCGGCCAGGGAGCGCAAGGCTCTATCGAATCGAGTATACAGTCTATCGGTTCAAATCTCGTCCTTATAACACCGGGCGCGCAAAAAGGCCCTGGAATGCAAATAAGCTCGGGGCGAGGGTCAGCAAAAACACTCACGCAAGAAGATGCAGACGCAATAGAAAAAGAAGTAACTCTCGCAAAAGCCGTCGCACCTGAAAATTCGGGAAGATATCAAATCACAGCAAAAGGAACGAACACCAATACAACTGTTACCGGAACCGTCCCCGAATATCCCGAAGTGAGAAGTATTCAAATAGAAGAAGGTTCCTTTATCTCGGAACAAAATGTAAAAGGTCTCTCCAAGGTCGCCGTTATCGGCCCAACTGTACGAGATGATCTTTTTGGAGAAGGAACGACCGGGGTTATAGGAAAAACAATTCGTATCAAAGGAATGGAGTTTAAAGTCATCGGTATTACGGCATCAAAAGGAGGCGGAGGATTCGGAAGCCAAGATGATATGATATTCGTTCCACTTTCGACCGCACAAAAACTTTTAGCAGGAGAAGACTACGTTTCTACCATAAGCGTTTCAGCAATAGACGCGGATTCTATGACCGAGATCCAAACACAGATTACAGATTTACTTATGAATCGCCATCATATTACTGACTCCACGCAAGCTGATTTCAGTATAATGAACCAATCCGATATCATCTCCACTGCATCAAGCGTTACCGGAACATTTACTATCCTTTTGGCGGCGATCGCAGGAATCTCTCTTATTGTAGGAGGAATCGGAATTATGAACATGATGCTTACGATTGTCACAGAGAGAACGCGCGAAATAGGACTTCGAAAAGCCGTCGGGGCAAAAAGAATCGATATCAGCAAACAGTTCCTCGTAGAAGCCGTTATGCTCACTTTTGTCGGAGGAGGAATCGGAATATTTCTCGGCTGGCTCATTGCCTTTGGTATTGCTTACTCGGGATTACTTCAGACAAGCGTAACTCTCTCGTCGGTGCTTCTGGCGTTCGGAGTTTCTGCTGGAATCGGAATAGTTTTCGGATATTACCCGGCAAGCCGTGCAGCAAAACTAAACCCAATCGATGCTTTACGTTATGAATAAAATTAAAAAAATATGAAAAAACACGACAAAAAAACAATAGCAATAATAGTTGCGGTAGCTGTAGTCTTGTGCGGAGTCTCATTTTATAGCGGAATGAAGTATTCGCAAAACCAAGTATCTTCACGCTTTGCTGACAGAGCCGGACAATTCGGCGGAATGAACGGAGTAATGAATGGAACACAAAGAGGATTGAAATCTGGTGGTGGCGCCGGTTTTATAAGCGGTGAAATAATTTCCAAAGACGATACCGGCATTACCGTAAAAGACCGAGACGGAGGATCAAAGATAATTTTTATTTCCGGAACGACGGAAATAATGAAATCAACAACAGGTACGATTGAAGATCTTTCTTCCGGAATTACCGTAATCGCAAACGGTAAAACAAATACCGATGGAAGCATAACCGCAACAAGCATACAAATCCGCCCCGCCGGCACCCAAGGATTCGGCGGTCCCGGAATGATGCCGAGCACACCAAAACAATAAATAGAATACCAAAAAAACCACCGTCCCCGGTGGTTTTTTCTTCATATCCTTTAAATCCCCAATGCTGTTCTCGTCAATCTCCCAACCATCCCGTATCCGGTGGAATTCTCATCCCCCTCACAAATCTTCATCTTCTCGCACTGGAACTTCTGCACCGCTTCTCTCGTCTTCGCCCCGAAGTATGAGATGTCCACTTCAGACGGTCCCGATGACGAAGCGATTGCGTATCCAAGCGAAGTAAGTTTGTCCTGGAGAGCTTTTACCGACGTTCCTCTCATTCCGAATTTAAGAGCGGGGATAGTGGCGGTCGGAGTGGTCGGAACAGAAACAGTCGGCGTCACAGGAGTCCCCGTTCCAAGAAGAGCCCCTCTCGTCATCTTCCCTACCAATCCGTATCCGGTAGATGCCTCATTTCCCGAACAAACCTTGAGTACCGCGCACTGATATTTCTGTACCGCGGATCTGGTCGCATTGCCGAAGTATTCTGTTTCTTTTCCGGGAGAACCGTCTCCTGTTGTTGCAATCACATATCCGTTCGCATTCAAGTACTGCTGGAGTGTCTTAATGTCGGCACCTCTCGAACCGAGGAATATTGTTCTTGAAAGCGAGATTCCTTTTCCGGTCGGTGTTACCGTCGGAGTCGTTATCGGTGTCACTTTCTCTTTCGCCAGAGTATTCAGTTTAAGCAAGGTTGCCGGTCCGGCCGATCCGTAGTTCGCGCCCGAGCAAATGCTCAAGGTCGCGCACTGGAACTTCTGGAGAGCGGCTCTCGTCGCGTTTCCGAAGTATGTTGTTTCGTTTCCGGAAGATCCCGCTCCGCTCGATGATATGGTGTATCCGAGAGCGTTCAGGAACTTCTGCATCTGGCGGATGTTTTCGTGCTCCATACCGGGAGAAAGAAGCCTGTCTTCCGGGATGGAAATGAAGGTTTCTCCTTCGTTTGTTTTGATGATAAGAGCATCAGCAATCTCACGCACCACTTCCGCTTCAGTTGCTCCTCCCAAGATTGCGGAAAGAGTTACCGGAGTTGAAGGAGTGAGAGAACGGTCGAGAGAGTAGATGGAGTAGAAATATCGTACGCCGGGGAGAAGTTCTTTCGTGTTGGTGAATTCTTCACCGACTCCTTCATAGACAACGGTACCGTCGGAGATTGAGGAAGGAGCGCTTCCCGCTTTTCTGACGATTTTCGTACGAACAAAGTTTGATCCGGTCGGGTTCTTCCATTTCAAGATAATCTGATCAGGAGCTCCGAAGATCTTCGTATCGCTCGGTGCGGGAGAAAGAGGAAGAACGGCTCCGCCACCTCCACCTCCACCTCCACCACCTCCTCCTCCGGAGGGGGGAATAACAGTTGTGGGAGGAGCGGTCGGGGTAAAGGAAACTTCCGCGGCGTCTGAGAAGATATCGAGATCGTCACGAGCGAGGACACGGTAGTAGTACTGAGTGCCGAAGGAGACGTTTATGTCGGTGAATGTTGTTTTGGAGAGATCGGATTCGGTGGAAAGAAGCGTGTTCGCGTTTTCAAAGCTTCCCGTTCCGCGATAGACGAGGACGGAGGTAATGTTCTCATTTGCGGGAATCTTCCAAGAAAGAACGATGGAACCGTTTGTCGCCTGGAGGTCTTCCACCTTGGCGGGTTTGCCGTTCAATGTTTTGAAGAAAGATTTGGTGGAGGTAGAGGTGTTTCCCGAAGCGTCGGTTGAAACAACCTGATAAAAGATATTGGTACGACGAGAGAGGGACGAAAGTGTGAAGGAGTGAGCCGAGGTGAGAGAAGAAACGGAATCAGAGGAAGAGAGATCATTCTGGTCGATGCCATAATATATCTTTCCGTCGGCCGGTTCGTTTGTTGTCCAGGAAACGGTTCCTCCGTTTACCGTTATGAGTGATGATGTAATAGCGCTTAGAATAGGGGCGGTGGTATCCGGAATGACGACCGCTCTTGTGGTGAAGGTCGCGACATTCGAGAGAACTGATGTGTTGCCCGAATCATCGGTTGCGGTAAGGGCGATGTAGTAGAGGGTGGAGGGGGTGAGAGAACCGAGAGTGAAGGTCTGGGTGGTTCCTCCAGTAAGAGGATCGGGGGGAGCGGTAACCGCCGTTGCACCGGCGAAGTTTGCCGAGGTAATAGCGGAAGTACTGTAACGGATGGTGTATGAGGTTGCTCTTCCGACAGCTCCGTCATCACCGGGAGCGGTAAACGAAAGAGTGACGGCATTTGTCGTTGGGTTTGTTGCGGTAAGGTTGGTGACTCTCGAAGGGGCTGTGGTATCAGGAGCGGTGAGCGTGGTCATGGTTTGATCTGCGGAAACAGCAAGATTGTTTGAAGCGTCACGAGACTTTACGCGGAAGTGGTAGAGAGTGTTTGCGAGAAGACCGGAGAGAGCTTGAGAGTGGGAAGAAACCATCGAAGTGTTTAAGGTGGTATTGCTTCCGTAAGAGACGGTTGTTCCGTACTCCACCTGAGTATCAGAAGATTCATTCGTCGTCCAAGAGACGGAGGCGCTGTTATGAGTGATGAGAGAAGGAGTAATGGCGGAGATGGACGGAGGAGTGGTGTCGGGTATCGCAAGAGTGGTAAAGATTTGATCAGGAGAGACAGCGAGGTTTCCTGATGAGTCTTTGGACTTCACGCGATAGTGATAAAGACTGCTTGCTGAAAGACCGGTCAATGCTTGGGTGTGGGAAAGGGTCAACGTGGAATTAAGAGGAGTGGTATTTCCATAGGCGGTGGTGAATCCGTACTCTACCTCTGTATCAGAACTTTCGTTTGTCGTCCACTGAATGGAAGCTCCGCTTTGAGTGATACCGGCGGAGGTGACGGCTGAAATGACAGGAGAGGTAATGTCGGGAATCGCAAGTGTGGTGAAGGTTTGATCGGGAGAGATAGCGAGATTTCCTGACGCATCTTTAGATTTCACACGGTAGTGATAGAGAGTGTTTGCCGAAAGAGCAGAGAGAGATTGAGAGTGAGCGGTGGTCGGTGTCGTGTTTAAGGTTGTTGTGTTTCCGTAACTGGTGGTGAGTCCGTACTCCACCTGAGTATCGGAAGCTTCGTTAGTTGTCCATTGAATAGTGCCGGCGGTTTGGGTAATACCACTTGCGGTAATGAGAGTGATTGCCGGAGCGGTGGTATCGGGGATAGCGAGAGTTCTAAAGGTTTGATCCGAGGAAAGAGAAAGGTTTCCTGCGAAGTCTTTCGAGCGGACACGGAAGTGGTAGAGAGTGTTTGCCGAAAGTCCCGCAAGTGTTTGAGAGTGGGAGAGGGCGAGGGTTGGGTTTAAGGTGGTGAGAGTTCCGTAGGAAGTGGTGAGTCCGTACTCTACCTGAGTGTCTGCATTTTCATTGGTTGTCCACTGAACGGTTGCCCCCGTTTGAGTGATACCACTTCCTGAAATGGCGGAGAGTGCGGGAGGGGTCGTATCTAAGATAACGCCCGTGGTGGTAAAGGTAGAGATGTTTGAAAGAGCAGAGACATTTCCGGCCGAGTCGGTTGAGGTAACAGCGACACTGTATGCCGTTCTCGGAAGAAGTCCTGCCAAGGTGTACGTCTGTGCTGTCCCCGGGGTTGCCGGAGTTGGCTCTCCTGTCGCTTGGGTTGCTGTTGTCCAAGTGGTAGCGTTCAAGGTCCCCGTGGTGTATCTAATATCGTATGAAGCGACAGCACTTCCCGATGGGAGATCGGAAGGAGCGGTAAAGGTGAGAGTTGCCGAGTTCTCCAGAATGCCGGATACAGCAAGAGTGGAAATGGTGTTTGGAAGAGTAGTGTCGGGAGCAGAAACGGTGGTGAAGGTTTTATCGAGAGAGACGGAAAGGTTCCCTGATGCGTCTTTGGATTTTACACGATAGTGGTAGAGAGTTCCCGCGGAAAGCGAGGTGAGTGCTTGGGAGTGGGAGGTAAGGAGAGATCCGTTTAAGACGGTTGATTGTCCGTAAGCAGTGGTCGCTCCGTATTCTATCTGAGTGTCCGCATTTTCATTTGTTGTCCAGGTTATGGTTGCTCCGGATTGTGTGATCGTTCCCGCGGTAATGGCGGAGATGGTGGGGGCGGTAGTGTCTAAGGGGGCAATGACGGTCACCGTTCTTGTGACGGGGGTGGCGGAGAGGCCTCCCGAGTCGGTGACGTTGTATGTGAGGGTGTATGAACCGAGGACGGACATATTGACCGTTCCGGTTTTGACGATAGATGAAGTGAGGGTTCCGTCTTCTGTATCAGAGGCGGTTGCACCGGGATCGGTGAAGGTGGTGAACTGAGTGACGGTCATCGGGTTTACTCCGAGGAGGGTGATGGTTGGGGCGGTGTTTGCGACGGTATATTTGTCGAAGTAGTTTTCAGCAGACCAGCCGTCTACTCCGGTATCCCAATTTACGTTCCACCAGTTGAATCCCCCCTGAGCGGTCGGGCCCGCGGTTACGGTACCGAGTGCATTTAACGTTTGAGTGCCGAGAAGAGTTCCCGTAGTGTTTGCGGTAGCGCGGACGTTTACCGTTGCGTTTGCTTTTACCCGATCGCCGACGACAAACTTATGACTGACAGTGTTTGAGGTGGTGATAGAAATGGAAGAAGAAGTTGTCGTATTCCCTGCCGCATCTCTCGCGACAGCGGTAATGGTGTGAGCACCATTTGAGACAGTTGCGGAATCCCAGGTGATTGAATAAGGTGAAGGAATGATATCTTCAGTGCCGACATTCACACCGTCCACTTTGAATTGAACCCCGGAGACGCCGACGTTATCGGAAGCGGTGGCAGTCAGGGTTTCAAAACCGGACATTACTGTGCCGGCGGTGGGGACGGTGATGGCGACAGTGGGGGGTGTAGTATCTGAGGATGCAGGCGGAAAATCGCTCCAGTATTCTATATCGTCGTACCACTCACTCCCGCCACCAATGTTTTCTCTCATCCAATCAACTGGTGCTGTCCCACGATATATCTTCCAAAGAGAAAGTTCACTTCCTACAGTATAAAGATTAAACAAGTCTTTATTAACCACATCAAAAACTGTTTGACCATTGATCGTATAATAAAATCTTGATTGCCCCGCAACTCCAACTTTAAGATACATCTCTACAGTGTACCACTCGCCGATTGGTAGTTTTACGGAAGAATTTATTGACCAATGATAATGGTCGTGAACATTTGGATTATCCGCATCCGGAGGAGTGGAAAGCTGTCTATACCGCAGATTTAATGTTCGATCTTTGTTCAACTGCATTTCGAGTGTGTATCGACTATTGTCTGCGCCCTTAACGGCTTTTATTTCATGAAGCTGGATCCAGTCTGTTATTCCAGATGCATGAGGGGCAGTCAGAGCTGTAGCCCACCCCGCATCAAGTTTTTGTTTCCATTTAAAGTATCCCGTTTCATAACGCTTCCCGACACCATTATCATTGAACCCAAAACTGGTTTGCGCCCGTATGTGCCATCCGGCGGAAGTCATTGTGTCGTGATAAAGAGTTTGTTCATAAACAGGTCCATGTCCAGCCCCCCCATCGACGATTTTATGATCGCGATCCGCCGGAATAGTTCCGCCGGCACCGTATGTCACATCCATAAAACCAGGAGCTTTGATATTGCTCCAATCCCCGGCACTCCCAAAAATAGAGTCTGTTCCGGTAATGAGGCCATTGTTTATCACCACCCCAGAGTTAAAACCTGATTTTAAGTAAAGAGTTGGTGCTCCGACATTGTTCACCGTTACTGTAATTCCCCCACCCGTCGTCGTATTCCCCGCCGCATCTCGTGCTGTAGCAGTAACAGTATGAGTGCCGTTTGCGACAGTTGTCGAATTCCAGGTGACTGAATACGGAGAAGGGGTCGTATCTTCAG
>Ga0172379_10003587_pt1 | contig 24402 bp, 22 predicted proteins | sample GrowelOW334metaG_FD_119756 | JGI IMG/M metagenome (GOLD analysis project Ga0172379, IMG submission 119756) | Groundwater microbial communities from an aquifer near a municipal landfill in Southern Ontario, Canada - Groundwater well OW334 metaG | ecosystem: Environmental > Aquatic > Deep...
TCACTATATATAGATAATTGATTGTTAAAATTTTTAAATGTTACCATTTTATTTTTTGTGGATAAAAAGGATTTGGATTTATGACGGATGTGTTTAAATTTACGGACGACCAGCGGAGTGGGGGGAGCCCGCGAATGCGGGAGTGAAAAGTTGGCCCAGCTTGCTGGTCCCGCGAATGCGGGAGAGAAAAGTGAAAACCCAAAAGCATTATGTTCAACGTGACTCCAAAATATCGGAGTTGATTGTCCAAAATGTGCATGTACGGTGTCCAAAATGGTTTTGGTGTAGTGCCGTCCGTCCCGGACGGGGCTGCCCCAAATGGGTGAAAAATTAAAAAACATTATGCTCAACGTATGTCCAGAATATGGGGAACAGGTGTCCAAAATGTAGTGAAAGCGAGAAAAGTGGAAAGCGAGAAAAGCGAGAAAAGTTTTGAAGACATTATGTTCAACATGACTCCAAAACATCGGAGTTGATTGTCCAAAATGTGCATGTACGGTGTCCAAAATGGTTTTGGTGTAGTGCCGTCCGTCTCGGACGGGGCTGTCCAAATGGGTGTAAATACTGAAACATTATGCTCAACCGGTGTCCAGAATATGGGGAACAGGTGTCCAAAATGTAGTGAAAGCGAGAAAAGTGGAAAGCAAGAAAAGCGAGAAAAGTTTTGAAGACATTATGTTCAACGTGACTCCCAAAGATAGGAGTTGACTGTCCAAAATGTGCAGGTGCGGTGTCCAAAATGATTTTGTTATAGTGCCGTCCGTCTCGGACGGGGCTGTCCAAATGGGTGTAAATACTGAAAAACATTATGCTCAACGACTATCCAAAGTGTCGGAGTGGGCTGTCCAAAATGGTTTTGGTGTAGTGCCGTCCGTCCCGGACGGGGCTGTCTCCCGCGACTGCGGGATGCGGAACGGGTGTCCAAAATGTGTAAGGAAACTGTCCAAAATGTGTTGTTGCAGTCCGGATGGATTTTATTAAAAACCGGTTTATTTTTTAATGACACTATTGATTTTTTAGTTGCCGGAATTATCTTTTATTTTGTTAAATTGCCGATTTATAAAAATAACGTATTGGAATGAGCAGAACCGTGACGTCAAGAAATATGAAACAGGCCAGTCGAAAAGATGTTGCAAAAGCGGCAGGCGTAAGCCTGACAACCGTGACGCATGCATTGAATCCGAAGCCCGGCACACGCGTAAACAGCGCAACCCGTGAGAAAGTCAAGCGGATTGCGAGTGAGCTTAATTACCGTCCGAGCTTTGTCGGCCGGGCGCTGGTTACCGGAAAAAGCTTTAACGTCGGCCTGCTGCAGCCCGGATACGAAGCCATGTTCCGGAACTTTTACCAGCACATGGCTTACGGGATGGTCGAGTCCATGGGCAAAGACGATTACAACCTGCTGCTGGTCTTCCGTGACGAGCAGAAAAATTACCTCCGGACAATCAGCCAGGGCCGGGTTGACGGAATGATCGTGCTGCAAAGCGATTTCGGCGACAGTCATATTGAAAATGTAATTGAAACTGATATTCCGACGGTCGTGCTGAACCGGACATTAAATTTGCCGGAGAATCCGGTTGTCGGCTGCGTGGCGTCCGATCACGCGCTGCTGGTCGAGGAAGCGTTCAAACACTTTCTTCGCAAAGGCTGCAAAAACATAGCCGCGTTCAATGACCAGCGGAGCTGCGATCCTAATTTCAGGTTATTCGAAGCCTTCACGCGCATGTCTGAAAGCCTGATCAAAGACGGCATTACCGCAACCACGGTGGTTCCGTCAAAAGAGAGATTTGCCGCTCAGATCAATAATCTGTTCGAGTCCGGGCAGCGCTGGGACGGAATATTCGTCGACGGCGAGGAGTTCCTGGTGCCGCTGGTAAAGAGTGCGGTAAAATTCGGCTTGAAACCGGGACGGGATTTTGAACTTATTCTCTCTTCTGTGGAAAAGGGCTTGAAGCCGGCGGACTTTGACTGTCCGGTAACTATTTATCTGCAGCAGCCGGAAGTGATGGGAGCGGAGGCATGGAAAATGCTGAAAGCGTTTATTGACAGAGAAAAAACGGACAGATTCATAAAAGTGCCGTATAAAAAAGTCATGTAAAAGTTAAGAAATAAAGGAAAAACAAGATGTCAACCCTTAAAATCGGTATGATCGGGCTGGATACTTCGCATTGTCCGGCGTTCGTCAAATTGCTCAACGACCCCGCGAACGAGTTTCATATCTCCGGCGCGAAAGTGGTAAAAGCGTTTCCAGGCGGCAGCAAAGATTTCTCTTTGAGCCACAGCCGGGTGGGACAGTTTACCGAAGAACTTAAGGCGCTGGGAATTCAGATTTGTGATTCCCTGGAAGAAACCGCCAAAGACATGGATGCGTTTTTCCTGGAAAGCGTAGACGGACGGCAGCACCTCGAACAGTTCAAAGTCCTGGCAAAATTCGGCAAGCCGGTTTTTATTGACAAGCCGCTTGCCTGTTCATTTGAAGACGCCAAAGCCATTGCGGAAATTGCCAGGGCGAAAAATGTTCCGGTAGTGACTGCATCGGCAATCCGTTTTGCCAAAGGGATTGGCGATCTGCTGGAAGCCGGTGAAGTTGTCCAGTCCTGTGAAGCGTTCGGACCGATGGCTCTGCTGGCCGATTACCGCGATTACTTCTGGTACGGAATCCATTCCGCCGAAGTGCTTTATGCGATGATGGGCAAAGGCTGCAAGACCGTCCAGACATTCAATACCGAAAAGATTGACGTAATCGTCGGCATCTGGGAAGACGGCAGAATCGGCACGCTGAGAGGCAACCGCACCGGAGCCAATAACTTCGGCTGTGTCGTCACCACGGATAAAACTGCCAAAGCCGGTTTCGCCTCCGGTGATATTCCGTATTATGCGCTGATGCTTAAAAAAGTGATCCCGTTCTTCCAGAACGGCCAATCGCCGGTCTGCATGGAGGAAAGTCTCGAGGTAATTGCATTCCTCGAAGCAGCGAGCCAGAGCCGGGCGAACGGCGGCAAACCCGTCAATATTATGAAGTAAGTTCCCTGAAAGACAAACTCCGGGTAATGCCGGAGTTTGTTCAGCGGCAGATCAGGCCGGCATTATCGCATTGTTCCAGCGTGTAGTGTTCGGCAACGGCTTTTTCCAGCTTCGGGGCTGACGCGACGTCTCCCAGCATGATTCCGCCGACCAGAATGCGGTTTAGGAAAAACAGTTTCTTGTAGATATTTTTGAGGTCGTCTTTTGAAGAGACCTTTTGATATTGTCCGTCGCTTTGGCCTATATCCCCGACCGAGAACAGCCGGGTTCCGAATGCGTTCAGTCTGGCGCCGTACATGTTGTGATTGAAGGCCAGCGGTTCTCCGGCAATGTTGGCTCCGGCAATCATGCCCTGCTCTTTGGACGGCTGCCATAAACCGTAGCAGCAGTTATTGAATGACGTGCAGTCGCCGGCGGCGTAAATATCCGGGTCGGAGGTCTGCATGTGTTCGCTGACGATGATTGCCCGGCCGACGTCAATGCCGGCCGACGCGGCGCTTTCGATATTGCATTTCAAGCCCGCGCAGATGATAACCAGTTCGCAGGGGATGTTCTGTTCATTCTGAGTCTGAATGCCTTCAACCTTCTCCTTGCCGCAGATATGGGAAATGAAAACTCCGTAATGGGTTTTGACGTTAGCGCTGGAATTCATCTGCTTAACCAATATTGCCGCCCCCTCCTCGTCAAGCTGGCGGGGCAGAATGGCCGGGCAGGCTTCCAGCACAGTCACATTGGTACCGAGCTTGCTGAGGTTGTCCGCGATTTCCAGCCCGAGCAGTCCGCCGCCAATGACGGCGATATTCTTTGTTCCGCTTTTAATGTACTCATGCAATATGTCGAGTTGAGCTTTATCCCTCAAGGTAATGACTTGGGGCAGTTCGGTTCCCTGAATCGGGGGAATGAAGCAGCGGCCCCCGGTGGCGAGCAGCAGTTTGTCGTACCCGATATTGCTGCCGTCATTTAAAAAGACTGTTTTGTGCTGCCGGTTGATGCTGACGGCCTCTATCCCCAGGTGCAACTGGAACTTTTTCTCCCGGTAATACGTTTCCGGATGGAGGAAGAATTGCTCATCGGTTATCGTCTGAGAGATCATCCGGGTAAGCGCCGGGCGGCGGTATGGCAGCACGTTCTCTCTGGAGAAAAGATGTATTTCAGCATTCTGACAGCGGGAACGGATTGCTTCAGCGGCTTCCAGGGCGGCGATTCCTGCTCCAATCATTACGATTTTCATAATAGACCTCTTTTATATAGAGCTATAATAATCTCTTTCGCCTGTTTTTCAATCGCGGCTCCTTTAAATATCTGAAGTCCGGAATTAAATTACCTGCTTAACTTAAGGATATCATGGAAAAGATATATTTCTTCAAAGACTATCTGCTGGAACATTACGGGCGGCAAATGCACCGGATTCCGATAGACTTGCCGTTAAGCTGTCCGAACCGGGAGAAGAATTCCGGCGCGGGATGCATTTACTGCGCGGACGACGGCAACCGCGCCCGTCACCTGCGGCATAACCTTTCGCTGCCGGACCAGGTTGCGCGCGGAATCGAATATGTCAGGACCCGCTACTGCGGCGGGCCGCCGTATATCGCCTATTTCCAGTCATTCACGAACACCAATGCGCCGGTGGAAATTCTCCGGAATTACTATTCGGAAGTGCTCCGTCTGGCGGATTTCAGGATGATGATCGTCTCAACCCGCCCGGATTGCCTCGGCGGCGAGATACTTGATCTGCTCTGCGAGTTCAAGCAGCAATGTGATGTCTGGGTGGAACTGGGGGTACAGACGTCCAATGAAAAGACGCTCCGGCTGATCCGTCGCGGACATAGTTTTGAGGATGTTAAAACTGCCGCAGCCAGACTTGCTGAACGGGGGATCAAAAGCGCCGCGCATGTAATTATCGGCCTGCCCGGCGAAGGCCCGGAAGATTTCCGCCAAACCGCCCGGGACATTGCGGCGCTGCCGTTTGCCGGAGTGAAACTCCATAATCTGCTGGTGCTGAAGAATACCCCGCTGGCAAAAATGTATGCCGATCCGGCGTTCCAGCCGCAAATAAAAATCATGAACGAGTATGAATACGCCGCCGCCGCCGCGGATTTCCTGCGCCTGCTGCCGTCCGGCTGGACGGTCATGCGGGTTACCGCCGATGCCGACGAGAAGGATGTCATCGCGCCGAAATGGTGGATGAAAAAAGGACAGTTCATCGATTACCTCTGTAAATACATGGAGCAGGGCGGCAATCTCCTCGGAGAGATTCCAGGCACGGAAACCGGCGACGGTTCGCTGACCTTGTATCATCCGGAATACCGGCAGCATTTCCATACGCTGGCCGGAGCGGTTTCCGAGGCCAGGCACAAATTTATCATTCCGTCCAAACTCCATGCGCGGCTGATTGCGCGGCAGGAAGTTAAAGTGCTGGATATCGGGTTCGGACTGGGGTACAACGTCTTTGAAGCCGTCAAAACGGCTCATGATGCGGCAGCAGGCAGATTGTCCGTCATTTCACTGGAGAAGGATATCCGGACTTTGCAGGCGGCATCCAGGCTCTTCGGGGCAGACTCGCTTGAACTGCGGATTCTGGATGCATTGTCCGCCACCGGCAGTTTCAGGAGCGAGTTCGCTGAGGTCACGCTGATGACCGGCGATGCCAGGCATTCCGTCAAATTGTTGAAACATGGCTTTGATTGTATCTATCTGGACGGTTTTTCTCCGGATATCAATCCTGAGCTATGGACGCTGGATTTTTTCCGGGAACTGAAAAGACTGCTTGAACCGTCCGGCATCATCGTCACTTATTCCAGCGCTTATCCGGTCCGCGGAGCGATGCTTAAATGCGGCTTGCAGGCCGGCGAGACAGATGCTTTCGGGCGCCGCCGGGGCGGCACCGCGGCGGCGGCGGACGCTTCGATCATTGAAAGCCTTGTTGCTGAGAAGGACATGAATATCATCCTGAAATCCACCGCCGGCACGCCATACCGCGACCCGGGGCTGGATAATGCGGCGTCATGGATTCTGGAACATCACAAACGTGCGATTGCCAGGCTGCGTTCACTCGGCATTCCCAAGTGGTTCAAATAAGCGGCTATTTAAGCGGTCCGGCCCGCTGCAACTGCTGAGCCTGATTCTGTTTATTTATCAACGCCGGCTTAATCCATTTATCAAAAAGTATCCTGGCCCTTGCGGGGTCTCCGGAGTTGTTTACAGTCTTGATCATGAAAGTCTCAAGTCCTTCGGTAGGAACATTTTGAGCTCTTAAATTATCTATGTAGTCTTCGGCGGCGGCATATCTCTCACTTTGAATCAGAACCGCCGCGGTGCTGCGGCGTTCATGGGCCGGGCGCAGTTTATCGGAATTCTTCCAGGTCGGGATAAAAACGATTGCGGTGAGCAGCAGGGCGGTTCCCGCGCGGACATAATTTTTGCATTCGAAATTGCTGATGATAAATGCGATACCGGAGCCGGCCAATACGCACAGCAGCGGAACCGTCGGAATCCGGAAACGGTAGAACATTTCGAAAAAAACCATTGAACACACGTATCCGGCAATCAATACTGCTACCAGAATTACCGCCCTGTTGCGGAATTTATATGCCAGCGCCGTCACGGCCAATGCGATCAGAAGATTGAACGGGATCAGGAAGATTTTGAAAAAATCTATTACCTCGCGATGCGAATACACCGACAGACTGTTGGCTATTTCATAGGAGGAAACATAATTTGCCAGTTGAACCGGAATGTTTTTAAGAATTGATCCCGCGGCGAAGGAAGCGCTTTTGACGGCCTGTTCGCCGTGATATGCGCCGATAACGTTGTCAACATGGCCCGGGATGATCGCAAAATGGTCGAATCTGAAATAATTGTAGAATAATACCGGCATTACGACCAGCGCCATTGCCGCAATATAGCCGGCGGCATATTTCAGTTTGAAATATTTCCGGACATCCTTCAGCAGCAGCAGCGCCGCCGGCGTCAATACGACCGGAATGAAATTCTCGCGGCCGAGAATGCACAATCCGGCCAGCGCACCGGCAATCATATATTTACAGATGGATTTGCGGTAAAACGCCGAAATCAGAAAGTAAGTCATGACGATGAAGCCAAGGGCCAGCGGCACTTCCCGCAGAAAATCCAGCGAAACCAGCAGCGCCGGTCCATAAAAACAGTACAAAACCGCGGCCAGTTGCGCGGCCGGGCGGCCGATGCGCATTTTGATGCCGACCCGGTAGATCACCACCGGAATCAGCGCACATAAAAGCGCCTGCAAGGCGCGCATTACGACCAGATTGCCCTGGCTGATAACCTCCAGCACGAACAGAAAAAGCGTATATACCGGGGAATACATATATCCCTGGTCCGGCATTTTTCCCTGATAGATATCTACCGCGGCCCGCAGCATTGACAACTGATCGGTGCCCTCCAGCGGCCTCGGAAGCAGGCCTTCGCTCCGGGCGGCATAAAGCAGAAACAAGGAGCAGAAAACATAAAAAACATAAATCAGAATGGAGAAATTCCGGTTTAAAAAATAAAGACTTTTACTATTCATCAATCAGACCTTTTATTATTATAAACATCCGGCATTAAAAGAAATATTCCACCATGATGCTTAAACAGAATCTGCAATAGACAGTATTTATCACAGACTCCAAGTTATTAATATAGCATTCCCGCTTCTGTTGTCCAATTCCGGCAGCCAGAAAACGCCATGCAGAATCAATTTAATCACGGGTATACCAAAATCATTTTATGTCGAGTAGACATAATATGGTCTCCTGTGTTTAGGTTTATTTTGTATTCCCTCTTTCTCCGCCCTTTCGTTTTGCGGAGTATAACCATTCGAAGAAGAGTTCAATGCTCCTCACAGAACCGGACTTGTGGATTTCCCATATCCGGCTCTTCAGCTTAACTCACCTTACTCCTGACAACGTAAATTTATGTACTATTCCCGGTCTGGGCAGCGGGTAATGTTTAAGGTATTCCGTGAACTCATCCCAATTTATTTCCCCTTTCTGACTGCGCCTGTTAAGCCATTTATGCACCAGTTTGGTCGTCATCCGGTAAAACTCCGCTATCTTGGCGGAGTTTTCGCTGACGCCGTAATACGGGAAGTGACCCAGCAGCTTCGCCGCGAGAGTATTCCACCATTCTTTTGCTTTAAACTGGTTCCTTACCTCTTTCTGCCAGTCCTTCGAAAGTTATATTCCGGCTCTTTGCCGGGTGTGTACCAGACAGTTCTACCAAATAAAGAAGATTTTAAACGCTTGTTGACCGATAAGGATGAAGCATGGTTAGATTAATGTATGGCGGTATCGACGCTAACCTAAACGGCTATTTATTAATGGTTGCAAATAAGACGATCACATATAGTAAAGCTGGTTTTAAAGAAGAGGAATAGATGAAGAAATAAACAGGATATCGAGTGATAGCTTTGGCATCCCGGACTTTGTCGGGAACCTGCTCGAAAATTTATTACGCAGCTTAAACATATCGGAACAAAAATATGACGAAGGAAATAGCACCGAATAACCTCTACTCGAAAATTGCCGAACTATTACATGCGGCGCGACAAACCGTCGTGCGTGCCGTAAATCAAACTATGGTTTACACCTATTACGAAATCGGCAGAATGATTGTTGAAGACGAACAGCAGGGAAAAGAAAGAGCCGAATATGGCAAGCAGATACTGGAAGATTTGTCTCTAAAGCTGACGTAAAATTTTGGCAAAGGATTTTCTATAGTTAATTTACGCCAAATGCGGGCTTTTTATTTAACATACTCAATTCAGCAGACAACTTCTGCTGAATTACGAACGCCTCATTTTCAATTATCCTGGTCGCACTACCTTAAACTGATGCGGATTGAAAACTCGGACGAACGCAATTTCTATGAAATAGAATGTCTGGCGAATAATTGGAGTTTGAGAGAACTGCAAAGGCAATTTGATACTGCATTATATGAACGCCTGACCTTGAGCCGGGATAAAGATGCCGTAAAACAGTTGGAGCTGCAAGGTCAACTCGTTGCCAAACCCGAAGACGCTTAAAGAACCCTACATTCTTGAATTTCTTGGACTGCATGTGCATAACGCTTACTCTGAAACCAATTTGGAACAGGCGATCACATATCCACAAAATATAGTGTGCTTGCCGGGCAAAAGAATGCACAAATAATTTAAAAACAGAATGCTGGAACTGAAATTTTAGAATCGCGCCGAATTAATAAGTTGTGTTTTATTTTAAGATTGACAGTTGTAGAAAGAACTTACTCAATTTATATTTTATTTGAAAGCGGATAAAGAATTATTACGATAAATTATCTTCGTGGGTGAATATTTATGTCGGTTAAGTTTATAGACCTTTTTTGTGGAATCGGCGGATTCCGGTTTGCGCTTGAAAGAATATGCAAAAGCAGAAATCTTTCTGCAAAATGTGTTTTTTCAAGTGATATTGACGAAGCGTGCCAAAAAGAGTATGAAGCTAATTTTGCCGACCTTCCGGCAGGGGATATAACCAAGATAGCTGCTGACAAAATTCCTGATCATGATATTCTTTTAGCGGGTTTCCCATGTCAGCCTTTCAGCATTATCGGGCAACAGAAAGGTTTTGAAGACACAAGAGGAACGCTTTTTTTTGAAATAGCGCGAATTTTGAAAGAAAAAAAGCCGAAAGCATTTGTTCTGGAAAATGTTAAACTTCTCAAAGGGCACGATCAAGGGAAAACTCTGGATGTAATATTACAGACATTAATCAGCCTGGGATACAGTGTTGATTATAAAATTCTGAATGCTCTGGATTTTGGATTGCCTCAAAAACGAGAACGCATCTGGATTGTTGGCTTTAAAGAGAAAAAATTAATGAGTTGGCCTACAGGGAAAGCCGCGATAAAGCCATTGTCTGAAATATTGGAGAAAAATGTTCCCAAGAATTTTTATGTTTCAGACAGAATCAGAAATAAACGCTGGAGCGTCATGCAGCCAACATCGGAACCGACGATATGGCATGAAAACAAAGCAGGACATATAAGCGCCTATCCGTTTTCCTGTGCTTTGCGGGCTGGAGCATCTTATAATTATCTTCTGGTAAATGGGGAAAGAAGACTTACACCTCGTGAAATGTTGAGATTACAGGGATTTCCTGAATCATTTAAAATAGTGTGCAGTGATTCGCAAATCAGAAAACAGGCAGGAAACAGTCTGCCTGTGGATGTTGCTGCCGCCGTATTGGAAAGGGTATTCGAGACTCTTAAGCTTGGGAGCCATCCAGTGAAATATCAATACCAATATGAAGAACCCTGTATCCAGATGCGACTGCTTGAAAAGAAAGGAAATTATAAGTATGGAAAGTCCAAGACTGAGAACTGTTGAAAAATACCAGCCGCCTTACCACTTGAACAAGTTTCCAAAAGATTTTCACATTGGATTAGGCAAAGAAGTCGTTTATCTTCTTGCAACGAGGGTTACCCCGCGGCTTGAAGGCCCGGATTGGGAAGAAATTTTTGCTCGTTTGATTGGCGGGAGATGGAAACCATCTAATGTCGGACTGGATGATGTACTACTTGAGCAAACGGCGTGGAGTGCTAAAACAGTAAAGTCAGCGACTCCGTCCAAAACAAGGAAAATTCGCTTAATTTCAGGAAGAAATGCGCCTCAATATTCTTATGAAGAAGAAGATATTTCAAAAAGTACACCTCAGGAAATGGGCAACATGGTTCTTGAAATTTGGAATGCCAGAGTATCAAGCATAAGAGCGAAATATGATCACTTAAGAACAGTAGTGCTTATTAAGTCGGATGATTTATTGGAGTTGGCAATCTTTGAATTTGAGACGCTTCTTTATCCTGTTGAAAATTTTGAATGGCAATGGAATAAGAATAATAACCTTGTCGGAGTGGACAGGAAAAGCAAAGAACACCGTTTTACCTGGCAGCCGCACGGTTCGCAATTCACAATAGTGGAAGATGTTCCACGTGAAAGGCTTGCCATTCAAATTAGAAAGCCTCCGGCGTTAACTCAGGAAAACGTTCTCAATTCTTTGAATTTCGAACCATCATGGATAACAATCATCAAATGATATGGACAGAATAAGTTCGCAAGCAAGATCCGAAATCATGTCACATGTGCGTTCGTCAGGCAATAAGACGACAGAGCTTGCGATGATAAAGGTTTTCAAAGCGAATGGAATAACAGGCTGGAGAAGAAAATATTCAATATTCGGCAAGCCGGATTTCGTTTTCCCTAAGCAACGGCTGGCTATTTTTGTGGATGGCTGTTTTTGGCATGGGCATCCTGAACGTTGCAGAATTCCAGCGTCTAACAGAGAATATTGGGTTAATAAGATAGAGAGAAATAAAAAAAGAGATAAGCTTGTGACTAAAACATTAAAGGCTGGCGATTGGGGGGTATTGAGATTTTGGGAACACGAAGTCAGCCGGAGCCGCACTATAAATAAAATTAAGAAAAAGCTATTGCTTAGCGATTGTAAATAAAAGATTAAGAGGTGAAGCTTATGAAAAAAATCAAATTTACCGGCAGTGTTTTGTACGGCGTTTGTCTTCTGGCTGCCTGTATGTTAACCGGGTGCAAGGCGGTGCCGGAAAAGCCTTCCGGGTTCATTCCGAATCCGCAGGAGATGAAGAAATATGATCTGCTGCCATACCAGAAAGCCTGGAAAAGCCCGGATTTTACCGCGTCAAGTTACAATGCGATAATGGTTGTTCCGGTCTTTACCCGGGACCAGTTCGACAAATCATGGATGGAAAACGCAAATATCCGAACCTGGCTGGGCGATGAAAACAGCGATACCAGGGCGTTTGCCCAATATACGGAAAACGCCTTTAAAAATGCGGTGAAAAACAGCAGAAATTACAAACTGGCGGACAAACCCGGACCGAAAACGCTGATACTGGAACTGGATCTGGTTAAAATCGTGCCGGAAAAACCAGTGCTTGGCGCGGCTAAAAATCTCGCGGCGCCAGTTATCGCGCCATTCAGACTGATCGCGCTGGCCGTTGCCCCCGTCAGGACGGCAGTATCGGCCTCCACCGACAGTCCGATGCAGGCGTCAGTGGCGATTGAAGGCGTAATCCGGGACAGCCTTACCAAAAAAGTCGTCGCCACTTTTGCCGACCGTGAAAAACAGGAATCAGCCATAATTAATCTGCAGGATTTTACCGTTTACGGCAATCTCGACCAGATCGTCAACATGTGGGCGAGAGAATTCCTGGAAATTCTGGACAAGCACCCGCTGGAAACCGGAATACCAGTCGAAAATAGCGCCCCCGGCATAAAACTGATCAATCTTTAATCTGAATACAGACAACAGGAAGCATAGATGATCCATCAGACCCTGGAAAAGCATTTCGGTTTCAATGAATTTAAAGCCGGGCAGATGGAAGTCATCAGACGCATTGTCGGCGGCCAGTCGGCGGCGGCGATTTTTCCCACCGGTTCCGGGAAATCGCTGTGCTACCAGTTGCCGGCGCTGCATCTGCCCAACCTTACTCTGGTCGTGTCGCCGCTGCTGGCGCTAATGCAGGATCAGCTTCTGTTCCTGTCAGCCAAAGGCATCGCCGCCGCCCGGATTGATTCCTCGCTCAGCCGCGACGAGGAACGCCAGGTCATGGAAAAAGTCAGATCCGGCTACTACAAAATCCTGCTGATCGCGGTTGAGCGTTTCAAAAACGAGCGTTTCCGCAAATTTCTCAGCGGGGTGCCCATTTCGCTGATGGTCATTGACGAGGCGCACTGCATCTCCGAATGGGGCCATAATTTCCGCCCGGACTACCTGAAACTGCCGGTCTATCAGCGCGAGTTCAATGTCGCGCAGGTACTGCTGCTCACCGCGACCGCGACCCCGGCGGTAATCACCGACATGTGCGCCAAATTCAATCTGCACCGCGACGCGGTGATCGTCACCGGGTTTTACCGCCGCAATCTGCGGTTATGGGTGAAGCCGGTGGCCGGAGACAAGGATGAAGTATTGTACGAACTGCTGAAAGACGCGCCGGAAGAACCGTCGATTGTCTATGTGACTTTGCAAAAGACCGCCGAAACCGTGGCGGAATTGCTCAATGGCAGAGGTTTGAACGCCGTTGCCTATCACGCCGGGATGAAGCATGAAGACCGCGAGCGCATCCAGGATTCATTCATGTCCGGCCAGGTTAACTGCATCGTGGCGACTATCGCGTTCGGCATGGGCATTGATAAACGCGACATCCGGCGGGTCATCCATTACGATCTGCCCAAATCAATCGAAAATTACAGCCAGGAGATCGGAAGGGCCGGGCGCGACGGGCTGAATTCCGACTGCTATGTGCTGGCCAATCTCGACAATATCAACGTGCTGGAAAACTTCATTTACGGGGATACGCCGGAAGCGGACAATATCCGGCGGGTGCTTAAAGCCATTACCGGCAGCGGCACGAACTGGGAGTTTAAGCTCAACAACTTGTCCTCGGTGTCGAATATCCGCATTCTTACACTGAAGACCCTGCTGGTATATCTGGAAATGAAGTGTATCATCAAGCCGCTCTATTCCTACTTTTCCGACTACCGTTACAGCAATGTCATTCCGGATGCGGAGATTGCCGCCAAATTCAACGGAGAACGCCGCCGCTTTACGGAGGCGATGTTTGCGGGGGTGCAAAAGAGCCGGGTCTGGTCAACGGTCAACTTTGATTCCATTAAAGAGGGATGCGGCGGGGATCGCGAACGGGTTACGACCGCGCTGGAGTATTTTGACCAGAAAGGGTTTATTAAGCTGGAAGCGAAGGAAATGACGGAAGTTTTTGAAGTGACTTCGCCGGATTTTGACATTGATAAATTGACCGGGGAACTGGATCTGCTGTTCCGGCAGAAAGAGCAGATTGAAGTTGAACGGATTGCCAGGATGGTGCGCCTGTTTGCCGGGGATAGCTGTCTGAGTTATGCGCTGGCGACATATTTCGGCGAAGAGCTGAACTGGGAAAAATGCAATCACTGTTCGGTATGTCTTGAAGGCAAAGCGGATATCAAAAGCAGTATTTCACTCAACCCGCTGTCCGGTTACGATTTTGCCGAACTTGCCGGCCCGTTTATGGCCAAGCTGTCCGTGCCTGCCACGGCTGACCTGATTACCCGTTTTTTGTGCGGCATCACCGTGCCGCTGATTTCCAAAATCAAAGCCAAACAACTGGCGGCATTCGGCATCCTCGAAAAATACCGTTACGCCGATGTCCGCGCCTGGGTGCATTCTAACTCCTGCAGTTGAACAATGCAATTTATGGTCAATATTTTCATCACATCGACAGATAATAATACCGTTTAGTTCGCTTCCATTGTCTCGAGCGTCATCGCGACCATGTAAATAATTCCATTGCGCATTGCCTCATCATTGAAGTCGAAATTCGGATTGTGAAGAGCCGGGCTGTCCTCTCCGATTCCGATAAAGCAGAAAGCGCCCGGATAATCCCGAAGATAGAAGGCAAAATCCTCCCCTCCTAGCGATGCTCGCTCCATTTCAAACCACATATTACTGCCAAGATATTTTTCAGTAACCTTGCGAGCGGCCTCCACATAAACGGAATCATTGACAGTAGGAATGTATGGCTGTTTGTATTCAAATTCATATGTTGCTCCGGACGCAAGGCATACGCCCTTGACCGTCTGCTCGATCAGCCGGTGAATTTGTTCTCCGACTTTATTGTCAAAGAAACGGGTAGTTCCTTCAAGGATCACTTCTTCAGGAATGACGTTTGCATTCTTTCCGCCTTCAAAACGACATACACTGATAACTGCGGGGGCCTGCGGATCAATATTCCTGGAGACAATGCTTTGCAGAGATTCAACGATCCGGCTGCCGGCGAGAATCGGATCAACGGTAAGTTCCGGTCTGGAGCCATGGCCGCCGCGCCCCGTAATTTTTAGTTTGAAAAAACCAACGGCCGCCATGATTGTTCCAGAACGCGAAATTATCGAACCTGCCGGATATCCGCTTTGGGCATGTATTGCGAAAACTGCATCAGGTTCCGGATTTTTAAGCGCTCCGGCATCAACAAGATCCTTCCCCATGGCGGCTATTTCCTCTCCTGGCTGGAAAACAAAACGCACTGATCCTTTTAATTCATCCCTGAGTTTGTTGAGTACCATGGCCGCACCGATCAGCATGGCCGCATGGCCGTCGTGCCCGCATGCATGCATTCGTCCGTCCACGGATGATTTATAGGGGAAGTTATTTAGCTCCTGCATTGGTAATGCGTCAATATCGGCGCGGAGAGCAATATTTTTGCCATCCCTTTTGCCTTTCAATATCCCCACAACATCGGTTTTGAGAAACGGAGGCAGAAGTTTGAGTCCATTGGCAATCAATGTATTTCTGATTAATGCCGCAGTGGAAAATTCGTTTCCGGCCAGTTCCGGATTCCGATGGATCGCATGTCGCAGCGCGGTGACTTCCGGCAATATTCCGTCAACAATATCCTCGATTTTCTCTTTAGGCGTCATGTTCATTCCTTGTCATTAACGTTTGACAACAGCTTGATGCAACGTTTCATTTGACAACATTTCCGGATCCGGTTCAACTCCTATCCCCGGTACATCCTTTGCTCTGAACATAGAAGGCGCGGAATGAACAATTTCGGAAATGGCTAAATCCTTTTCATATAATCTTTTTGTCGGGAAAATATCACACGGATATTTGATATTGGACAGTGTGGAGAACGCGATATTATGAGATGCCCCGATTCCGGAATCTCCCATGCTGCCTACCCAGCAGGAGATACCTGCATCCTGACAGATTTTATTGATTTCCAGTGCATTGGTAATGCCACCGGTTCTGCCGAGCTTTATATTGACCCATTGACAGGCTTTGATCTGAACAGCCTTGCGTGTTTTGGCTTGAGACGTGATACTTTCATCCAGGCATATCGGGGTTTTTAACTGTGCCTGAAGAAACGCATGATCCATCAGGTCATCACTCATCAGCGGCTGCTCGATCATCGCCAGATTGTATTTGTCCAGATGTTTGAGCATCTCAATGTCGGCAAGCGTGTAGGCGCTATTACAGTCAACATGGATTACCAGATCAGGAAAAACTTCTCTGACGGCGGAAATAATATTCAGTTCCCAGCCGGGACCATATTTCAGCTTTACCCGTTTGTATCCGTCTGCAACAGCCTTTTTTATGGTTTCTATCAGAATATCCACTCTTTCCAGGATACCAAAATCCGCACCTGATTCCACATCAGGACTTTTTCCTCCGAGTATCTGCCATAAAGGTTTGTTCTGCATTTTTGCGTAGAGATCCCACCAGGCAAGGTCAAACCCGGCTTTTGCAAAAAAGTTGCCTTTGATCCAGGCGAGACCATCCTGTAACTGCCGTCCGGATGAGATATCCCTGCCCAGCAGTGAAGGGGTTATGAATTGCCTAGAAACCAGGAACTGGCCTTCGGCAAATTCCGGAGAAAATGCCGGGGATTGCCATGATGCGGCCTCCCCCCATCCGTAATAGTCTCCTGAAATTAGTTTAACCAGCACTGATTCAATGGTGAGAGTGTTGCCAAACGCGGTTTTGAAAGGATGAATCATAGGCATTGCGACATGATAAAGTTCAACAACATCGATTTTCATTTTCTTCAATCCTCTGCAATTGCAATAAATCCATGATATGCAGGTTTATTATAATTGCGTTTGGGTAAAAACTCAACTGATTTTAAATAAACCCGCCACCGTGGATTACGGTGACGGTTTCAGACTGCCGGGAACGTGATCAGGATTTACGTATTTTAAACAGTTTACCGCTGCCGGGGAGTAACTCGACATCAATTGTACTTCCAGGCGTAACCGTTTTAATTTTCTCCCACTGGCCGCGGGGGATGGAAAATTCAAATAATTCACCGTCTCCCAGACTTATGGATACCCTGGCGATGGATTTCGCTTTCCAGTCACGATTCATAACCATAAATGCATCAGCGCCGTCATTGCCTTTGAACATTCCCACGATATACTCGCCGCCGGTTGCTTTGACCGGACTTGCCGTCATGTTTTGAGTGCCGTTCGGGAGCGGGTCGGAATGATATACCAGGTTTGAATTAAGTTTCATAAGTTCCGGTCCCAGGCTTTTGATCTCCTGGTTTATTTCGGTAACCCAGTCCGCGGCCGGCATTCTTTTGCCGTCCTGATACAAGCCGCCGAAACTGGCCGGGCCGTCATAAAGGAACCAGCTTATGCCGCGGCCGCCATAAACCATAGTTGTATAAGCCAGCCAGCGCAGTTCGTCTTTACCCGGCATTCTCCATGCTTTTTCAATGGAGCATGCCTGAATGATATTAAGGAACGGCACTCCGGCCTGGCCGGAGGCGCGTCTTATCAGTTCCAGATTCAGAAAATACTGTTTGCGCTCTTTGTCTTTGCGCATGAAATAGTGATCGTAGCTGATCAGTTCCGGTTTTGTCAGGTTAATATACTGTTTCAGATATTCATCATAAAGCAGGATGATATCTTTACAGGTTGCAACACCCTCATAATTATCTGGAATACTGACAGTTCCCTTGGGCGGCTCTTGTAAAAAAACGCCTAACTGTTTCTGGCTGGCATAGGTCGGCAACAGATTAATGTATATTAAATGATCGGGATCGCGTTCTTTCAAATACCGTATCATACGGCTCCAGTCTGCAAAAGAGTCGGCCCCCGGCTCGTCTTTCAGGTAGTATCCCTCAAAGGACGGATGCTTTTTAACCGTGTCGATAAATTCGTCAAGTTCAGCTTTTTTGGCCGGATCGTCCAATGCCTCGGGACGTAAAAGCGGAATATAGCCGTTACCAACAAGCGTCTTGATTTTATACTTGTCGACGTTGCCCAGCAGTTTCAGCGTTTCTTCTTTGGTGGAACGAAGGTCACTTCCCTTCCAGGACACGTTGGTCAACGTGAATCCCTCACTCACCAGCCTGGCAAGGTTCTCATCAGTCGCCGCAGGCGGACACCACATCGTGATGATAAATTCTTTTTGTTCCCATCCGCCGGCGGCCGACAGGCTGAAGTATGGAGTAAGCACACAAAGGGAAAGAAGCATTAACAGTATTTTGTTCATTGATTATGTAACCTTATTTTTTTAAATTATCTGTTTTATGGTATCTGTATATTGGACCGCAGCCTGATGTTAGACGATGGTTCTGCGTATGCGTTTTCAGTCACCTCCTGTAATTTGGCTGTTCCATATAAGATTAACTTTGCTGCAGCAAAATTGATTTTATAACACTGGATTAATTAGGTCTGGGTTTGCCGTCGCGAGTCCATTTATTATTATTCAGTGAATCATTGAGCAGCGGTCCTGAAGCTGAATATAGATTTGCGCACAGCACTTCCCCGCCGCCAGTAGCCGTTGCTGAAGTATCGACGTGACCATCCACCCAGGCAACGGCTAATTTATTGCCATGATTCGGCCAGACGCCGCCGTCGCCATTTACAACGCTATACGATGGAGTAAGGGCATAATATCCGCAATCTCTATAGCGTGTGTCCCATGCAGATTCCGCAAACATTACCATTCGTGCCGGATATTTAATCTGTTCCAGCTTGGCTGATGGACCACTGCCGGACCACCGCCTTAATAACCCCAGATATGCCCAGTTATAGCCATAATCAACATACTGCCAGCCCAGGGTTGGGGTGGTTTTCGCAAGCAGAGGCATCGGCAATGTTATATTAAGGAGCCTGTTATAGCCTGCGGCAGCGTCAGCCCATGCCGGGTTGGCTGCCGAGGCGCGTTTATTGCAAACAAGATTCATGCGGGTTGTGTAATTATTTACTGTAAGCTGTCCTGACCAGAAAATATTAGAGCCCCCGGCTGCTGGTTGAATATGAATAGGAAATGAGCCATAATCATTGACATACATCGTCATTCCTGTGCCAAGTTGTTTTTGATTATTCACACAGGTGATAAATCTCGCCTTTTCCCTGGATTTGTTCAATGCCGGCAGCAGCATTGCGGCCAAAATTGCGATGATAGCAATCACTATTAGGAGTTCTATGAGTGTGAACTCCAGCGATTTACAACTTTTATTGACTCTCATTTTTGACTCTCCTTTTTAGTTGCTTAATATTTTTAAAAGTCCCTGCTATATCCAGTTCCTGATTTTGCGACGCTGTTATTTAATGCGGGTTACAAGATTTTTTAATCATGATAACCGGAGCTGTTTTCAAGCCGCATGGTTTTATGACGTATGCATCCTGCCACAACTCACCTTTGGAAACAAATTCTCCCGGGCCTGTCCAGCCCGGATTACGGTCTGCCAGATGCAGCGGTCCGTGCGAATTCCGCCGGTGTCCGAATAGCTCCACCGTAATTTCGTTCGCGTCTTTTTTCAGGAACCGGGTAATGTCCAGTTCCGCCGGTTCCCAGGCAATCACCCCGGCATCAGCGCCGTTGACAAACACTCTGGCGGCCGGGGCTTGAAAATCCGGCAGAGAAATAAAACATACTTCGCCTTTTTTGACCGTATTTTTGAACTTCATCAGATAGGAGACTGAACCGGAATAGAACGGCAGCCCCTGCCTGGTCCAGTCGCCGCAGCGGAGGGATTGCGCTGGCGCAATAATCACCGGACCGGCGAATGCAGTCAGCTTCACGCCGAAACCACCCAGCAGAAAAGCGCTTTCAAATCCGGGGTGGTTCTCACTGTAATCACAGGTCAGCAGCAGTTCATTGCTGCCGGTTTTTATAATTGCCGGATTGATCGGAATTTTTTTCAATGAGCGGTCCGTCCACCAGCCGGATTGCATATCGGCTGAAACCGGATATCCATTCAGGGTGATTGTAAAGGTTTCCGGTCTTTCCAGCCCCAGGGAAAGCGGACCGCCAGGCAGTGTTTTCACCTGGATGTCGTACTTCAGGAGTACCCGGATTTTTCTGGCATCTGGATTTGTCTTTATGAGCCACGGCTGAACCATGCGTCCGCCGCGCGGTGCTACCCCCAGAGATTCACGCGTCTGGCGGTCGATCCGCAGGATTTCCTCCGGCTGCTGCCAATTACCATCGCTGATTTTATATGCAGGACGATCCAGCGCCAGCACGTTCTCTTCAGACAGCATGACCGGATACAGGTTGCGTTTCAAGGATACTTTTCGTATAGTACAGTATACAGGACGTCGCGGAAATGACCCCGCCGATTTACGCTTGGGAATGATAAACAGTCTTGAGCCTAGTTCAGGGAAGCCGGTGGATATTACCATCTGCCCGTCTTCGCTTTTATATTCGGCGGAATAGATGCTGCCGGTGTCCAGATCGACTTCCAGAGGAATGCCCTTGCAGCCGGCAAAGCCGCGGATTAACACTTCAGGCAGTATTTTCCTGCGTTTACTGACCGGCAGCGACTCTGTATTCGGCGGCTGGCCGCTCAAACCGGTATTACAGACAAACAAGTTGAAATTTTCAGAGTCTTCTTTCAGCAGATAGAGCAGTTCAGCGGCTTTTCTGCCGGAAGGCTCTGTAAACAGAATTCTGCGGCCCGGTTCCGCGGCCGCGGCAAGTTTAGCACCTGACGCGGCTGTCATAATACAACTGGAGGCGAATTCAACGGCTTCATCTGATGCCAGCGCATCGACATGTTCCGACGCTTTGCCGGCAAAAATAACAGTTCCGCCTGCAGCTTTGAATTTTTTAAGCAGTTCCAGCGTAGTCTGGCGGAGCGTGAGCAGCGGTGGAACGATAACTGCTTTGTATTGCGCCTGCCCTATTTCCAGTACCGGATTTTTTCCGGAGGTCACTCTGCCGTGCCGCGCCATAATGCTTTCATCGCCGTAATCAAAATCCAGTCCGGCTTCCAGCAGGGAGTCCTGCAGTTTGACAAACCTCGCATCCTGCTGCCTGTTCTCTCCCTGCAACCAGTTTTTGCGAATCAGCGTCCAGTTGCTTTCGATCGGATGGATAACCAGGATATCCCTGACTTCCTTGCCGCTGATCATCACCCGGTTGATTCTGGCGAAATAGTCTTCCACTTTCGAATAGACCTGCCACCAGGGGGATTGATAGAAAATTCCGGCCGGATAGTCGCGCTTGGCCTCGGCTTCCATAGTATACCAGCCCAAATGCATACAACGCAGATTGACGCCAAGGGCTGCCTGCCAGTCGGAAAGTGCCTTATAGCCTTTGAACGAAAAATCCCAGCCGGTACAGCCGTAGGTTTCGCTCAGCCGCCATTTTTTCCCGAACTGCCTGGCGGCGGAGCTAAGTTGTTTGGCGGTGGCGTAAACACGCCAGTATTCAGTCAGTTCGTCCATGCCCGGAGCCTGCATGTATTCATAATGCGGCATACAGGCGCCGACGGAACGAGTCTGATCGGAAAGCGTATCCTCCGCCAGCATGTGACAGGTAAAAAGCAGCTTGTTTTTTTCACACCATTCGCCGATTTGTCTGGAAAAAGCCTTAACAAACATCGCCGTGATGCAGTCGCAATAATGATACGCGACCCGGTTCAATTTGCCGTCCGGATGCCCCAGCCACAACTCCGGCAGCCGGTCCGTTAATTCATAGCCATAGCGTTGACTGAATACCTCCGGCAGCCTCCCGGTCCAGGCGCATGTGAAGCCATCAGTCGGAAAAATTGGACTATAACGCGGCTCATCGGCAAATATTCCTGGAATAACTCCGCCGAAGTTTTTGCCACATCGCTTCAGATAGGTTTCGTGAGTCACGTCAATGAATTTTTTGACCGCATCCGGGTTCAAGGTGTCAAGGTAAGTCTGGCCGTTGAACCAGCTATCTGGTTCATCCATTTTGACCGCGCAGTCCAGAATCATTTCATGCGGTTTCAGGCTGCGCGGAACCTTCCGGCTGCTGAGCTTTTCATAAACATATTTTCCATCATCGCGCATTTTAATCAGAAACAGCCATTGCGCATCATCCGGAACCGGGGTTTTCTGCAAATCGGTTATTTCCGTAAAACACAGTTTGCGAATCCGGTACTCCAGATGCCGGGTAACCAGTCCGCCTGCGGCGCCGGACGGCCAGCGGTCCTCGTCGTACAGCCATACTTTCATTCCCAGTCCGGCGGCTTCGTCAATAGCAGCCTCAACGCATTTAAACCATTCATCGCCCAGGTATTCAGTATTCAGTCCGACCCGTGCATGCAGAAAAAAACCGCCCATGCCCATCTGCTTCATCAAACGTATCTGGCGGCGCATTTCCTCCGGCTCCAGCCTGCCGTTCAACGCCCAGAACAATGCACCGCGATATTCAGCGGATGGATTTTTTACTGCTTCGATCAATTGTTTTTTCATTTGCCACAGGCGCTTTTTATTAAAAATCTTAATTTATTGTAAAAATTTAATTTACTGTTATCTTTAACTTAACTCTTAAGTTTCCTTTTAACCTTAACTGTTTCAACATTGAATAGCATTATATGGACAAAATGGCGAATAAAATAAAATCTTTTGTCAAAACGGCGGATTTTTTTTTCCAGTATTTTGATTTGCCGCTTACAGTCCTTCACATAAGTCAACAATCTCATACACGTATTCATACTCATGAGTTTTGCGAAATCGCAGTGATTTTCAAAGGCAAGGGAATGCATAACTGCAACAACAGTTCTTCTCTGATCACTGCCGGTGACGTGCTGTTCATTCCGCAGGGAATTGCACATGGCTATGACAAAACAGAAGAGCTGGAACTGATCAACATTCTATATCTGCCTGCACGGCTGGGCATCTCCGGACTGGATATTGCATCTTCGGAATTCTACGGCATGACCATTAACAACAAAATTCCCGCGGAAAAAGATTTTACCGTTCCTGTCATTCATCTGTCAACGGAGGAACTTGCCGAAACGCGGCGCTTATGCGGGCTGCTGGAGAAAGAGCACGAGGAATGCGCTTACGCGCATGAATTTGCCAGCCAGGCACTATTTATGGTACTGATGCTGTTGTTCGCCAGAAATCATGAACGGAGTGAAAACCGGAAACAGGCGTCAACCAAAAACCTTATCGGCAATGTAATTGCGTATCTGAACCGGCATTACGCTGAAAAGATCAATTTGAAATTGCTCGCAGGCAAGGCCGGGATGTCGCAACGGAATATGATGCGGCTGTTTGGAGCCGCCACCGGCACTACACCGGTAAATTATCTGCTCCATCTGCGGATTTATCAGGCCACAATAATGCTGAGGACGACCCGGCAGAGTATAAATGAAATCGCAGAACAATGCGGGTTCAATGACAGCAACTATTTCACCCGCCAATTTCACCGCCTGACATGCAAGACGCCATCTGCATACAGAGAAACCATCAGTCCGGCGAGTAAAGAAAAGCCTCTATGAACAATTGGATATGCTGTGCTTTTTACAACACTGGTTCAACTCTGAATAGCACAATTTATGCGGCGGTATCTGCCCGGCGATATGCCAAAATGTTTTTTAAATGCGGCAATGAAGTACGTACTGCTGAGATATCCGCAGGCATCGGTTATTTCGTCAAGCGACATGTTAGTGTTTTTTAACAATAAGGTGGAATGTTCAAAACGTAAACGGCGGAGCATATGATTAAAATTCTCCTCGCCGTTTTCCGTAAAAAGACGCGAGATGTAACTGGGAGTAATGCCGAATATTTGAGCAACATGAGCGCGGTTGATCGGGGCGTAGAAATTCTCCTGGATATACTGTTTTACGCGGAGTTTGGTTAAATCCGCTTTGCCTGCCGGCTGCCGGGTATCTGCTTTGATTTCCTCCAGCGTTATTTTCAATAGACCGGTAATCAGTTCCACTATTCCGGCATCGTTCGGATGTTCAGATATAAGATTAAGCGCCCTCAATAACGCATTGCCCGCCTCGCTCAGCGGTTTGGATGTATGGTAATAAATATCAGCGCCGCGTGATTCATAAAAAGAATTAAGCCGGCTGAAATTAATATACGTAACCCTGATATAGTCGGAGTTATATATTATCGAAGACATCTCATGCACATAATCCCATAGCGGCCACTTCCAATGAAAAGGCGGGCAATAATGCAATTCGCCAGGCTCCATGACAGTTTCGGTTATCCTGCCTTTGGACGCATAAGCTATATGTTTTCGACCGCTGAGCGGAATGTCTATGCGGGACTCGCAGGTCATGGACAGTGCTCCGGATTTTGCGGGTTCTTTCTCGGAGATATAAACCTTGTACACGCCAATACTGTCAATAATATGCCGCATCAGACTTATGAATGAGTCCTTTGACAGATGTTCTACATTTAATCCGCTGGAAGTCATAATTTATTTGCCTGTATGGCGATATATTTCTTTAATATTATAATAGGAGCCAATTTCAAAAGTATTGGCTTTTTCTTGTTAATAACTCGTTTTGTTATGCATCAAAAGCATTTTGATGCCTTCAATGTTGCTTTTCTCTGAAAAAGTCGCCAAAAACTTGATTTTTGAA
>Ga0172379_10003588_pt1 | contig 24389 bp, 9 predicted proteins | sample GrowelOW334metaG_FD_119756 | JGI IMG/M metagenome (GOLD analysis project Ga0172379, IMG submission 119756) | Groundwater microbial communities from an aquifer near a municipal landfill in Southern Ontario, Canada - Groundwater well OW334 metaG | ecosystem: Environmental > Aquatic > Deep...
GTTCCAGCCATTGTAATGCGCTGGCACTTGGGGAGGTGCTGTAATAAATTTTTACAGATTTTGTTTTTGGAGTAATGGCAATGGTGAGAGGTTTACCGAGAAATTTTACTTCTTCGCCAAGCGTGAATGTTGTTGGAGTTTCTTTTTCATCGAGCGTCACTTTGTCTATGGTAAGATCCCGCGTGTCGAGAATGAGTTTACTGGTTTTCTTCTTGTGATTGAGAGTAAGTATTGCGCTTCCCGAGAGGACTTTTTTCTCGAAACTGACTGATAAATCCAACGCGAGATGTTTGATGATTACTTCATCAGAATTTCCGAATGAATGAACATCGGCACGGTTATTTTTTTTCTGTCCATAAGCAGCCAGTGTTGTCACCATGACAATCAACAATGGCACGAGGAATAATTTCATGAGGTCTCCGAAATGGTTATACGTTGGATTAATATACTAATCCAGCGGAGAAATTTCCTCGTTATTTTTGAGAAATAATTAAACCATTCCTTTTGTAAAAACAATGCCCATAGTATGAACCCATAACTTCAGGCTATGACCTCGTAAAAATCATTCAATCATTATTATGTAAAGGATTTTTTTTGAACGTGGCATCGTTATTTCATCAGCAACATTTTTTTCGATTCAACAAAATTTCCCGCCTGCAATTTGTATAAATAAATTCCTGACGAAACATTTTTTGCATTCCACTGCACTTCCTTCCATCCCGCAGATTGTTCTTCGTTTACCAGCGTGGCAATTTCTCTTCCAAGTATGTCGTGAATTGTTAGCTTCACGTGAGCGGAGGAGGGGATATCATACCGGATTGTTGTTGACGGATTGAACGGATTAGGAAAATTTTGATGTAGAGAAAAGGAAGAGAGAATATTTTCTTCACGCGATACATCTGAAAGGGAAACCTGAGAATATTTAATGGTTGTGAACATACTCCATCCTTCATTCATGTAACCGGCCCAACCTTCTGTTCCCCGAAATGTTGTGGCACCGATGAAGAGATTTCCTTTGCCATCCAGCCGCATGGTGTTCGGCGCGGTCGCTTGGCTCCCTTCATAGTAATAAAGATCAGACCAGAGTACATCACCAGAGAAATTATATTTTAATGTAATGAGTGCCGAGTCGCACTTTCCTGTTATGAACAGATTGTGGTATGAATCTACGATGAGAGCTGACGGACTGTTGTACCGGCTGGAATTGTGATGGTATCGACGTGTCCATAGAACTTCCCCCGTGCTGCTGCACTTCAACAGAATTATATCGGCTTTATCTTCGTTTGTGACTATCTCGATGCCGGCAACGTAGATATCTCCGTTCACGTCCACTGCTAAAAGATTGAACCGTGTCGATGCGATTCGGCGTATCCATTGTTGGTTTCCACTTTGGTCATATTTGATGATGATTGCAACATTTGAGTCAGACCAAGACACGTTTCCTACAACAACAATGTTTCCCACGTGGTCTGTTGTTAAATCCATTGGATAACAATATCGACCCGATTCACTATAATGGCGTATCCACTGAAAAGCACCATCGGATGTATATTTTACCGTACCGATATCTGGTGTAGAAAAATACGTATACCATGGAATACTGCTGCCTGCAACAATAACATTTCCGTCTAAATCGAGGATAAGCTTCGATGCCTGATCAAAATTATGACCAGTTGCACTGTAATATCCACGCATCCAGACAGTATCACCTTTCGCATCAAATTTCATCGTTCGGAAATCGGTCTCAGCCCCTTCCGACCTGTAGTTATATCCCATGCCTGTGGTATAAATATACCCCTGATGATCAGTAATGATTGCATTTGCCTGTCCACGATACTCTTTTGTCCAGAGCGTGTCGCCTGTCGAAGAATATGTTACGAGAGTGTATCTGCCGTCAATATGAATATCACCGCCAGCGATGGAAGATGTTCCGTTCCCTTGGACGGTAAAGCACCTTGCAAGGTCGAAGACCCATCCACGCGGTTGAAATCTCCGAATCCACACAGTATCACCATCGTTAGTGTACTTTACTGTAAGGTAGTCTGCACCATCAATCGGACCGGCGCTAGTTCCGGCTATGTACACGTTTCCGTTTGCGTCGATACCGAGTCCCGCTGCTTTCTCTTCTGGATTCTTAACTCCGTGATATATCTGAATCCATTCTGCCACACCAGAAGTATCGAATTTCACCGTGGAAAAATCTGAACCATAATACGAGGATCCTACCGACGTACTGCCTGTGATATAAAATTTTCCTAAGTCATCATTGTACAACGAAATCGAAATATGTGGACCGACATTGTCGTGTTCAAACTTCGTTATAGAAATATGGTCTCCCTGCACTGAAATATGAGCTGCTGCCAAGAGAACTGTTTCTTCATAATATTCTTGGTAATCATTGAAAATTGCCACTTGTAATTGACCATTTTTCTCAATGGAAAGAGAGATATTTGGTGCCCAAGCATTCAATGATAAGGTATCACTCCGTTTCCATGAGATATTCCCGTCAGATGAATATTTTACAGACGTCAGTATAGTATTGAAGCAAGCAGCAACGAAGAGATTTCCTGTTGTATCGAAAGAAATATCCGGTGCAAAAGAATAATCAATGGATTCGCCAAGCGGTTCCTGAGCCGACCATTGCTGTATTCCATTGGGAGAAAATGTTATGGTGTGGAGATAGTTCTTCAACGAGGTATAGCCGCCGTTCGGCCAATGATGGCCTTCGATGCTATCCGCGAGTATACTGCTGAAGGCAATATTTCCGTGACCGTCTATAACCGGATTTGTTGCAGCCCAGATTGTTTTCCCTGAATCTTCAACAGTTCGCTCCCACACATGATGACCGAAAGCATCGATCTTCATAAGGGACCCGCCTGCAGAGAGATAGAGGTTCCCGGATTGATCAATGACCGGTTTCGTCAGGCATTGAGTTTGAAGAGAGTCGATCCATAGCAATTCGCCAGCGTCAGTATATTTGATTAGAAAGGATCGAGAGAGAGTATCTGTAAAGATATTCGTCCCAAGAACATAGATGTTCCCTTGTTGATCCAAAAGGAGCGATCCTATTCTCGTGACAGGTATTATGGTTGACTGGTGAACACTCTGCCAGATCAAGTTTCCGTTTGCATCATAGTGAACTAATGCCGGATGCCCGCTGCAATTGCCTGCAATGAAAATATTCCCCTTCGGATCTACTGTGACTGCTGATGGAATTGCAGTAGAATCACCGGGACCGTTAAATCGCTGTAACCATATTTCTTTTCCATCCGGACTATATTTCAATGTTGCAATTCCAATCATCCCATTCATTCCATCCTGGCTTGATCCGGTAACATAGACATTTCTGTCAATGTCAATTGCAATGTCTGATGGTATGTCTTCTCCATTCATCAAATCAGCTCCAAAGTGTCTTACCCATCCTAAAGTGACCGACCCTTGTTTGGTTTCTTTAGTGAAATGACGGTCTTTTGAGATGGTTGCCCCGCTTACACTTTGTTTTCCTTTCACATATTCAGATTCACTTGCAAAGCGATTTGAAGACAGACCGGATGATGTGATCTCGCCTGTCCGGATGCGGCATAGAGTCATTCTATTTGAAGCAGTATGTTTTGTTGTTTTAGTACTCTGTGCTGCGGTCGGTCCATTCAGAAAAAGAATAGCAGTAATAAGTATAACAACCGTCTTCATAGATTCTCCATGTTTAATTTCTTTTATTGTTATTTATTTCACCACCAACATTTTTTGCGTCTCAACAAAATTATCCGCTTGTAGTTTGTAAAAATAAATTCCACTCGAAACATCTTTTGCATTCCACTGCACTTCCTTCCATCCCGCAGATTGTTCTTCGTTCACAAGTGATGCAATTTCTCTTCCGAGAATGTCGTGAATGGTCAGCTTCACGTGAGCGGAGGAGGGGAGTGCGTAACGGATTGTTGTGGAAGGATTGAAGGGATTGGGATAGTTTTGAGACAATGAATATTCCAACGGAAGTACATTATTATTCTCTTTGACTGGACTTGACAATGCGTTCTTGTAAAAAACCGTTCGGGATGTTCCCGCGGTGAGGTCACTAAATTGAACCTTATAATTGAATGTTGTATTTCCATTTGGAGTTTTCAGATAGCATCCCCAGATAGAATCGTTTGCTGCACCATCGTCATGCATTCCGTCATTAAAGAATTGCGCTGTATCTGCAGGACCCGAATCTTGACGTACGGTAAATGCACGAAGCGATATCGTATGGCTCAATGGATTGCGGACGATGACGTTCAGCTTCACGGATTCGTTCCAGCTGAAGGTTGTTTTATTTACCGCTGGTGAATGTGCGTGGGCTTCATTGTTGATCCATTCAAGTGCACGTTTCACAACGGCATCTTCTCCTTTTGCTACGCCTTCTTGCGTCAGCCAGAGCTCTTCGTCCACAGGATTTCCACGGTGATCAAGATAACCCTCGTTATTTATTTTTGTGTAGACTGCGGCGCGGGGCAGTGCGTACCAATACGAACTCCCATACGTAAACTCTGGAGAAAGATCAAATGTAAATGCACCGTTTGTGGGCTTGCCAAAGAATCGCGTCATTGGATGAAAGCGCAACCTAAACGGATTATAATCACCCGAACTTCCGCTGTTCGGTCCTGTGAGCACGGCAATCGGACGATCGAAAATATAAGATGTGGGAGTAAAGAAATGATTGGAAGGGGCAGAGCGTACAGTAAATAAAAAATGATCGTTACCGGGCACCCTGTCCGCAATTTGATAATTCGAAGTCGGGTCTTCATTAAAGAGTATGCTAAATCCCGAATTTGCAAATCGAGGGGCGCCTCCCCAATTTGTTCTCGAGTCAAGAATCAATCCATCAACCTTTTTTGTTAACACTAAGTCTGTCACCGCCTGATAAAACTGTGTTTGGGTATTTCCTGTTGGCACTCCATACCAATCCCATGTGTAGATGTACCCGATGTTTGTCCCCTCAACAATTCCCCAAGAGACCATCTCTTTTGCGGCAAGATTTGGGAAAGGGATACCTTTCACCGGTAATTGCTCGGTAGCGATGGGAAATGGATTTTTAATACTGCTTAATAATGATGTCGGGAAATGAACAGTTTGCTTGGTTGCATATTTAAAAACATCGATGGTATCGAATAGTCCCCAATTCATCCCTGCACACATAATGCCGACATGATTATGGACAGCCGGAGTTGAACCGAAAACCGCTCCTTCTTTAATCACCGGAAGTTCAGCTGCAAGGATCTCTTCCATTAATTTTATCCAAGGAATTCCATCATAACCGAGGATGATGTCACCGGGATGTAAACCTAATGGATGATTCGGCATGACGCTATAAACCAGCGCAATACTGTCTGATATTGTTGTTACACCGGCGCCAAAATTTGATGTATAGAAAAGCTCATTGGATGCAAAGAGCGGTATTCCTGGTTTGTAATCAAATGATGTTATAGGATATTCGTACAATCCATAGTGCTTAAACGAACTGTCAATGCCCATATCGACGGCATAGACATGCCATTCATTCAATGCCATTGTTAATCGGGTAAGGATTCCATAAAAACGGCCACGGCTGACACCAGTTTCAATCTTGGGCCGGTAGACATTCTTCAATGAATCCCAATTGACTTGTTGATTAACAAATCCGCCGAATGTTTGATCGACTGTGTTCCAGTAAAGATCGAACATCGCTAGTTTTTCATTGGTGGAAACTCCCTGACCCCATGCGGTATCGATCCATTGCTTCCAGTTTTTCCCAGTATATTTCCCGACTGGAGTATATTCTTGTGCAAAAAAGAATTGGATAACGAATAAAATTGCTATTGTATAATTTCTCATATTTTCTCCATATTGTTTTCAAAGTGCCTTGCGAAGGTTCCCGCCATAAAGAAGGCGGACAAGTTAAACCTTCGCAAGGTTGTGAAACTATTTCATCAATAAAATTTTCTTAGCCCCTACGAAATTATTTGTACTCATTCGTACCAAATACATTCCGCTTGCAAAGTTTGATGCATTCCACTGCACTTCTTTCCATCCCACAGATTGTTCTTCGTTAACGAGTGTTGCTATTTCTCTTCCGAGCAAATCGTACACGGCAAGTTTTACAGTTGCCGATGATTGAAGTGAATACCGAATTGTTGTTGATGGATTGAATGGGTTTGGATAATTTTGTGATAGTGAATATTTCTCCGGCAATTTAGAAGATGATAATTCAACTGATGCGGGAATCATCTCCGACAATGGTCTCCTCCAAACACCGCTGCCACTAGTCGCGGCAAAGAGATTCGTGCCGCAGACGACAAAAGCCTTGACGACATTGTCCGTAAAGCCGGTATCGACCGCAGTCCAACTTGTGCCGTTGTTGGTCGAAAGAAAAACGCCGCCATAAGTTCCGGCAAAGAGATTCTTGCCGGAAATTGCAAAAGATAATGTAGAAATATTCGTCAAACCGTTATTCACCATAGTCCAACTTGTTCCATTGTTCGTAGAAAGAAAGACACCATCATATGTCCCCGCAAAAAGATTCGTGTCAGAAACGATAAGTGACCGTACGTTTGTCTGTTTAATGTTGGTGGCAGTCCAGTTTGTTCCGTTGTTTGTGGAAAGATAGACCCCGCCATTTATTCCTGCAAAGAGATTTGTTCCAGAGACAGCAAGCGATTGGACTGGCTCATAACCACCTCCATCTATATCACTGTTGTCTGGAAGCCCGTTGTTAACCTCAGACCAGCTTGAGCCGTTGTTAGTGGAGAGAAATATTCCGGTATAGTTTTGCGACCCCCATCCAGAAAGTCCCGTCCCTGCAAAGAGATTCGATCCACCTGCCCCATCGGGGAAAGCACAAATTACATTGACAAAACAATAATTGGCAGAGTCGTAATGTGGTAGGCCACTATTTGCTCTAGACCAATGTGTGCCGTTGTCGGTTGAAAGAAAGACACCGCTTGAATCACGATTCAAATAATTTCCTGTTCCCACAAAAAGATTCGTGCCGCCAGTACCGTTGGGGGAAACCGCAAGTGCATGAACATATTTATTAGTTAAACCAGTATTAGCCGCAGTCCAAATTGTGCCGTTGTTCGTGGAAAGAAAGACACCATCATCAGTCCCCGCAAAAAGATTAGCGTCAGAAACGGCAAGAGCATTGACAGGGATGTTGGAGTTTGCCGTAAGGCCGTTATTTGCCGAATTCCAACTGGCGGCGTTGTTCGTTGAAAGATAAACGCCCCCGTGTCGAGTCCCTGCAAAGAGATTCGTACCGATGACTGCGAGAGCCTTGACATATGTATTCGTCAAACCGTTATTCGCCACAGTCCAACTTGTTCCATTGTTTGTGGAAAGAAACACGCCGCTATTTGTCCCTACAAAGAGATTCGTTCCACCTGCGCCGTTGGGACTGAAAGCAAAAGCGTTGGTTTCCATGTTGGTTAAACCCGAGTTTGACTCAGACCAACTTGTTCCATTGTTTGTGGAAAGAAAAACACCCCCATTGGTGCCGGCAAAGAGATTCGTGCCGCCTGCCCCGTTGGGGGCAACACCAAGAACTCGGACCTCAGTGTTTGTCAAACCGCTATTTACTGAAATCCAGTTTACCCCGTTGTCGCTAGAAAGAAAAACGCCACCACCATATTTACACCCAGCGAAGAGATTTGTACCGATGACAGCAAAAGCATTGATAGATGTATTCGTTACGCCATTACTTGCCTCAGTCCAGTTGGTGCCGTTGTTGGTGGAAATAAAAACGCCGTCAATAGTTCCTGAAATAATGTTTGTGCCGAGAACAGCGAGGGAATAAACATACATGTTCAACAACCCGGTATTGACCGCAGTCCAGTTTGTGCCGTTGTTGGTAGAAAGAAAAATACCATAACCCCATATACCGGCAAAAATATTTGTGCCACCCGCCCCGTTGGGGGAGACGGCAAGAGCATTCACTTCAGCGTTCGGCAAACCGGTTTTCGCCGATGTCCAATTTGCACCGTTATCGGTGGAAAGGAAAACACCGCTACTATTTCCCACAAAAAGATTCGTGCCGCTAACAGCAAAACAATTATCGTTATGATTAATAAAATTGTACGGCCAGTTGGTTTGCACCCATTGAGCTTGAAGAGGAACAAATACAAAAAGTGTCATCAGATAGAAAACAAACTGTTTCATAAAACCTCATGATAATTATTTTTTTTGTCTTCATATGAATTAGAACCTTGCGAAGGTTCTAAACCTTCGCAAGGTTTATGAGTTTATTTCACCACCAACATTTTCTTTGTTTCAACAAAACTTCCAGCGCTGAGTTTGTAAAAATAAATCCCACTCGAGACATCTTTGGCATTCCACTCCACTTCCTTCCATCCTGCAGATTGTTCTTCGTTCACGAGCGTTACAATTTCTCTTCCGAGCAGATCGTAAATTTTCAAACTCACTTTGCTGGTCAATGGTAACTGATACTTGATCACTGTTGTAGGATTGAAGGGATTGGGGTAGTTTTGCATTAGGATAAATGAAACTGGAATATAATCGGTTTTCGATACAACAGTCGTCAATGTTGTTGCGGCCTGTTTTTGAAGAAATACTACATCGGTTGTATCAAGACCCGCCGTATATTTCAATCCGACAGGACTAGTATTAAAGATAGCAGAATAAAAGGTGCAGGCTGCCAGATATGATCCTTTCATCGTCGGGTGACTGTTATCGGAAATCCAAAGATCGATAGAAGAATTTTCTGTAACAGCATTTTTCCAAGCGATACCGACAGGGGACATACGAACATGAAGTTTGTCTGCGACCTCACGATATGCAGATGTTAATGAGTCTTGCATTTGATGATAATTCTGGAAATTAATAGTGGAATATCCGCCCACAGACCATGCACCGCCATATTTACGCCCCCACGTTAAATATAACATTGTTGATGCACCAACTGTTCGAATAACCGAATCCAAAAAATTGACTGATGGGGTCATTGATTTTTCCCGGAGATATTCAATGACCGGTAAGACACTTTGTTCCTGAAGAACGACCGTGTTCCATTTCTTACCGATCAGGCTAAGTGTCGACGCACTATTGGCATGATCGGCCAATTTATAGCTGCCGATTGCTGACGAACCAACAATAACTTTTTTCCCTCCGGATTCAGCTAACTGTAAGAATAACGACGGCAGGTTATTGTAATAGACATAACTGTTTCCGATAAAAAGTACTTTGACGGTATCAGTCGTTTGGGCGTTAACCGAAACGATCATGATTATAATGAGGAATACCGTCCGTGTACCAATCGGGCAATATTGTTCACAGCCGATACGATGTTGATTGCGCACAATCAGAGACCATATCATTGTGGTTATTCGTAAATATAATTTCATTAAGTGTGTCATCTAACGTACAGCCTTCCTGTCTCGAAATAATTCAAAAAAGTAAATGGTGCTCTTTATCATATACTCAGAATCACAATACTATTTCATCAACATCAACTTCTTCGTCTGATTAAATCCTTCTGATCGAAGTTGATAAAAATACATTCCGCTTGCAAAGTTTGATGCATTCCACCGCACTTCCTTCCATCCTGCAGATTGTTCTTCGTTCACGAGTGTGGCAATTTCTCTTCCAAGTAAATCGTAAATAACAAGTTTCACATTTGCAAAGGTTGGAATGGCGTAACGAATTGTTGTTGATGGGTTGAAGGGGTTGGGATAGTTTTGTTTAAGGGCAAATGACGATGGAACTTCTGATATTTTATTGTTAACAGATGTTGGGATTTGTTTAAGTTTGACGACTGAAATGCCGGAAGACCGGGCCTCCCATTTTTTCGTACCCGCAACAATAATATTTTCACTCTGGTCAATGGCGATGAGGGAAGCAGGATAAGGTGACCACCATTGTTGAGATCCGCTTGAATTATATTTTACTGTTCCAGTCGATCCCGTTACGTAGACATTCCCGCTTCTATCAACCAAAAGCGAGGATGTACGATCATCACTATTTTCTGTACCCTTGTAACTTCTTACCCAAACCGTATCACCGCTCGCATTATACTTGATTGTGATATAGTCACCACCAACACATTCCATCATATAAACACTACCGTTTCCATCAACTGTAAAGGAGTTTGGAGAACTTATCCCAATTCCTCTGTTCCACAACTTATTGCCGTTGGAGTTGTATTTGACCATAACATTAAATTTGTCATCAAGTCCCCAACCCCAACCCGTTACATACACATTGCCCGTTGAATCAACTACAATAGCCGTTGGTAAGCAATATTCCCCGCTGTCAGACTGTGTAATCCAGGTAAGATTACCATTTGAATTATATTTTGCTGTGATAAAATATGATGGTGCGCGCGGTGGACCTCCCTCTGCTCCATTCGCTACATAGAAATTCCCTGTTTGATCAATCGTACAAGCAGATCCGCCAATATCTTTTTGCCATAGTGTGTTGCCTTGGAGATCGTATTTAGTGATTTTATGTGATCCATTGACGTATACACTCTCCCCTGGATCTATAAAAATAGACGGAATTTCGTCGTAGAATCCACCGTTGATCTTAGCTGACCAAAGCTGCATTCCGGATGGATCATATTTTATTGTTACACAATTTGAATCACTTTTACCCGTCACATAAATATTTCCCGATTGGTCGAGAGTAAGAGCTGTGGCTTCATCCTGCTTATTGTTACTACTGCCATATCTCGCCACCCATTGCCGAACTCCAGTTGAATTGTATTTCATCAGTATATAATCATTGTCATAGTCATATAAGGACCCACCGCTTGAACTTGCAGTGGAACCAGCGGCATACACATTTCCAATTTTGTCAACGGCAATCGCATTTAATTTGTCACAACTATTTCCTGGTCCATTATAAACAGAGATCCACAGTTTGATTCCTGAGGAATTATATTTGATTGTCGTATAATCAGAATATCCAAACTGTGAACCAACAATAAATACGTTTCCCGATTTGTCGACTGCGAGTGAATTTCCGGTATCCCAGTTATTTACAGTATATTTGTATTTATCAACCCATTGTTCAATTCCTGATGAGTCATATTTGATTGTGACATAAGCCCAATCACTAAAGCCCGTTACATACACGTTGCCTGAATGGTCAACTTTAACTTCTTCTGCGTTATCATCAAAATTACTTTTACCGTTATACCGTGCGACCCATTGTTGGATCCCTAATGAATTGTATTTAATGGTGACATAATCTTGGTAATATGAACTGACGCCAACCGAACCCCCACTGGAACCAGTGACATAGATATTTCCCAGATCATCGATAGCGGATGAAGAAACAAAATCTTGAATTTGTCCGGACCCATTGTATATTCTCACCCACTGTTCGATTCCAGAGGAATCATATTTTATTGTTACGATGTCTGTTAAACTGTTATAACCACCGGGACCGACATTATTCCCGGAAACGTAGGAATTGCCGAATTTATCAACGACTATACTAATCGGATTATTTTTACTTTTTGGAAGACCATAATACGAAGAAGCCCAGCAACACTTACCATTGGTGTCATATTTGGAGGTTATCATAAATGAATACACATATGGGTCAATAACGTACATGCTTGTACTCGTTATATAAACGCCGCCGGATTGATCAACGGTAAGCGTTGAACCGTACGTTGAACCATACGATGAGCCAAGAATTGTTCCATACGTTGTATCAACAACCCACAGCAACTCTCCGGCCGTATTCATTTTTGCAATTCCGTCTTCCCCAACCACATAGATACTGCCAAAACGATCAACGGCGATTGCGTTTCCTTTTTCATTCGCAACCCATTGTTGTTGTCCGCCGGAATTGTATTTGACTGTTCCAGCTGATCCGGTCACAAATACATTTCCAATAGCATCGAGTGCAAGTGCACGGGCTTCATCCCAATTTTCATGAGAACTATATCGTGCAATCCATTTTTGATTCCCGAGTGAATCATATTTGATTGTGACATAATCTGACCCGGTAAAGGACGAATCGCTTGTACCTGTGACAAAAATGTTACCGTCGTTGTCCACCGCTACCTTCACTGCATGATCATTACTTGGAATTACACCTGAAGCGTAGTAGCGCACCCACGCAGTATCCACACCGGAAGAAGTTTTTTGATAGAAATTTTGATTATGTGCTGGACGAGTACTGGATTTCTCCCACGGCTTTTTTGGGAAGTGCGAATGAAGGGAACGATCTTTTAGCAATGGTACGTTCTGAGTTAGAAGATTTTGTGACGAAAGCGAGAACGAGATAAATAGAGAAATAAAAATAAATTGCAAAAAGTATTTCATACAATCTCCAAAATATTTTTCGGTTCACCAAGCTGTAGGATACCTTAGAAGTGTTCTACAGCTGCATTTTATTTCGTCAATAAAACTTTTTTCGTTTGTACAAAATTGTTTGCACTCATTCTTACTAAATATATACCGCTCGCAAAAGCGGAAGCATTCCATTGCACTTCCTTCCATCCTGCAGATTGTTCTTCGTTCACGAGCGTTGTAATTTCTCTTCCAAGCAAATCGTAAACAACAAGTTTCACATTTGCAAAGGTTGGAATGGCGTAACGAATTGTTGTTGTTGGATTGAATGGGTTTGGGTAATTCTGAGCAAGTGAATATTCTGTCGGTACTTTATCGACAATCTGCTTTTGGTCTTCAGCCCACGTTACTCCGCCAGTTGTCGTACGAAGAATCGTACCGAGATATCCGACCGCAACGCCGTTCTTTGCATCCGTGAAGGAAACAGAGTTGAGAAAGTTCGCTGTTCCACTTAATTGCTTCATCCATGTTGCACCGCCGTTGGTGGTGCGGAGAATTGTACCGCCATATCCCACCGCGGCACCGTTATTGGCATCGGTAAAGGAAACAGCATTGAGACTGTTTGTTATTACACTTAATTGTTTCACCCATACCGAACCGCCATTAGTAGTTCGAAGAATCGTACCGCCATCTCCTACGGCTGTCCCATTGTTTGCATCAGTGAAACTAACACCAAAGAGATTATTCGTTGTTCCGCTTGATTGACTCGTCCACTGTGCGCCGCCATTTGTAGTGCGAAGAATAGTGCCACCTTCTCCTACAACAGTGCCGTTGTTCGCATCAGTGAAGGAAACTGAGTAGAGAGGATTAGTCAATCCGCTTGATTGACTCGTCCACAGTACACCGCCATCAGTAGTGCGAAGAATTGTGCCCCCCTCTCCAACTATAGTGCCGTTGTTTGCATCGGTGAATGAAACGGCGGAGAGAAAATTCGTTGTTCCGCTTGATTGACTCGTCCACAGTGTGCCGCCGTTTGTTGTACGAAGAATTGTGCCGCCTTCTCCAACTATTGTACCGATGTTCGCATCGGTGAAACAAACCCTTGAAAGATAATTTGTTGTTCCGCTTGATTGACTTGTCCACTGTACGCCGCCATTTGTAGTGTGAAGAACAACACCACCTTCTCCAACCGTTGTACCGTTATTCGCATCAGTAAAGGAAACACTAAAAAACACATTGGTCATTCCGCTTGACTGACTAGTCCATTGTTCAAGACGAATGGGACTGCCAACTCGGATAAGAACAGTGTCTCGCCAATAATCAACGGACGAACTTGAGATTATTAATTCAATAGGAATATCCCTTACACCGGAAGACCAACGGGAAAATGAGATCATAGCATTATTGGTCAATTGTGATTGTCCTGGAGAAATATCTGCAAGGTTAATCAAAGTTCCAGAGGAAATGATTGCTGCTGTATCAAGTGATCGGAAATTTGCTTTGATACTTTTTACTATTGCAGTTTTCCCTTCGTTCCTAATGTTGAATAGGAACTCTACTGATTCACCCCAACCCGGATCTTTTCCGGAAACTACACCATTACAAACAATTGGACCTGCCGTCGTGAAAAGTCTTAATGCGGGAAGTTGACGTATCGACCCAAGCGTTTGGTCGTTGATAGTTTCATTCAGTGTATAAAATTCTTCAGCAGAAGGAGCGCGAAGATGCAAACCCCAGATGCTGTCACCCGGCAAACCATCACCGTGAAGTCCATCATTCTTCATCAAAGCGCTGTCTATAACAATCCCGGATGGATTTATAATAGACACCTGTGCGGACATTGTATGATTAGCAGGATTATTTAAAATGCCTGTCACAACTAAAGAGTCAATGCCGGAACGAACGTACGGATTCATAACAGTGAAGTCATGAATGTGTGAAAGACTTTTCATCCAATCCTGCGCGCAAATGAGTACGGGATCTTTCCCTTTCGCCACATCGTCCGGATTGAACCAGACTGGCTCGTCGATCGGAAACACGCTTCTGTTCAGATAGACGCCCGGTTCAGAAGTGTGAAACATATCGCCGAATGAATAGTTGATTTTCCAATTTGGGAATACGGCGAGTGTAGTATTATCCCCCAGGCTGGCTATTGGAGGCTTTCCAAAAAATCGTACCATCGGATGATACCGCAGTCGTTGAGCAGTAACATCTCCCATGCTTATGCAGGTGGGACCTAATAGAACAGCAATCGGTTTATCATATATTGATCCCGGTGTACCGGGGATCAAGAATAATTTGCTGTTTCCCGACGGTGCAAGATTAAAGTTTGCCGGTCCGACACGATACGCATCCTCAATCGTGGTGATGCTCTTACTGAACATCATCGCAAAGGCCTGATCAAACAGTGCCCATCCGCCAGTGTTCCACCGCATATCGATGACAAGACCTTCTGTATTCCATAATGCATTAATTGCTTGATAGAATGATTGGTCCGCCTGAGCAGTCGGCCATTCGGTGGCGAGTTGAATGTAGCCGATGTTTGTGCCCGGTAATTTTCCGTAGGATACTTGCTGGCCTAAGGGATATCCTTTGGAATCTAGGGTGTATTTTACGAAAGGTATGCCTAGTATTGGTAATTGCTCGTATCCCCACATTGGTTCCGCTGAAAGAGCAAGCAAAGGAGTGACAGAAAGGTGCAAAATATTTTTTGTTGAGTATTTCAAAACGTCTATGGTATCAAAAAGATGCCAGTTGTTTCCCACATTTCGCATGAGTTTATGAATTTCTGAAGAAAGGGTTCCAGATCCAGCAGCAAAGAATGGCAGGTCTGCATCTAGCAGCTCAAAGACGAGCTGTTTCCACGGTTTATTCTCGTATCCCAAAATAATATCACCGGGCACAAGACCTAATGGATGGTTTGGGACTGTATACAAAACAAGAGCCGTACTGTCGGGAAGCGAAGTGAGAACTGCTCCGAAATGTTCTGCCGAAGCCCATGCCATAATAACGAGAACTGGAACGCCAGGTGCTACCGGAGTAAATGTAACGGTTGTGTCAGCAGCACCCGTGTGTCCATCACGGAGACTGATTGCAAACCTGCTCATTATTGCAGAAAACCTTCCCCGGCTTGTCGTTGAATCGATCTTTGAACGATAATGCGATCTCAGAGAATCCCAGTTAAGTCCGAGTGAAAGAAAACCATCAAACTTGTTATTGAGAATGGTTGAAAAGCTGTCAAAGATTTCCAGTTTTTGTGCCAGTGGAAGACCTGGTCCCCATGTAGAGTCGATGATTTTCTGCCAATCAGCTTTTGATTTGTAGAATGAACGGGTGGATGAGGACGATTTTTTAAGAAGTCCTTGAGGATGCGTCAAAGGACGTATTACGACAGGCTGCTGCTGAGGCCGATCTTTTTCTTGATTGCTATTCTCCACAAATTGTGAAAATATGTTTGTGACACCGGAAAAAAGTGCAAGCGTCACCACGAGATAACGGTGCGTTCTGTTCATAAAACCTCCGATAATTATTTTTTTGCCTTCATATGAATTAGAACCTTGCGAAGGTTTCAAACCTTCGCAAGGTTGTGCAAATTATTTCACCATCAACATTTTTTTCGTTTCAATAAATGTTCCTGCCGTCAGTTTGTAAAAATAAATTCCTGACGAAACATTCATTGCATTCCATTGCACTTCCTTCCATCCCGCAGATTGTTCTTCGTTCACCAGTGTGGCAATTTCTCTTCCAAGTAAATCGTAAATAACAAGTTTCACATTTGCGGACGAGGGAAGAGCGTACCGAATTGTTGTTGACGGATTAAAGGGATTGGGAAAGTTTTGTGAAAGACCAAATGATGTTGGTATATTTTCCGACAGTTCTTCTACGTCAGTGGATAAGTCGCTCTCTACCGCACCAATGTCCGGTTTAGTTCCGGCTGCTCTTGGGCGTGGTGTATTGAGATAATCGAACAACGGCGCGTTCAACGTTGCGCCAAAAACCAATGCGGAGGTTACCCCAGCCCCTATGCATGGACTTGAATTGGAAAGATTGTAGAGCGAATCGTTTGATATGAACAATGGATTTGAAGTAAAATTATTCGAAGAGTATACATAACCTCCCAATTGTAAAGGGGTATTGTTCCAGACGATATTATTTAACGCCTGTATATATGAATCTGTACCTGTTTGAATTCCATCATTACTATTTCCAACAATCGTATTATTAATCACTTGAGCATTCGATAGAGTTAGTGCTCTTACACCACTTCCTGTGTTATTTCTTACGATGTTGTTCATAACTATACTGTTGGTTTGGTTTCGCTCAAAAAGGATCCCACCGCTATTTCCATTGACTGCAATATTCCCGGAAACATAATTGCCATCGACTATTGCAAAACACGTATCACCAACATAAATCCCACCTATTGCATTGGCTTTATTATTGATGACAACATTGTTCTTTATTGTACCGGTAATACTTTTGCCATATAATCCAATCCCACCGACACTTATAGATGCAACATTTTCCATGACCAGATTTCCTTGAATAACAACCGAATCAAAACCCCATCCTCCAATATTCCCCGCCTCTATAGCACCATGATGTTGGCTACTGTTTTTACGAATTGTGTTATTAACAATTCTGCCATCAACACCCCAGAATTCAATTCCGGCTCCTGCATTGACTCCTCCGGCAATATTATTCTCCGATATTGTATTCGATTCGATGATCGTGTATTTATTCAGAACGGGCCAATCATAATATGTTACGCAGATTCCGCCGCCGTACGCTTGGTTAAAAGGAGGAAAAATTATGAGATTATTTCCTGTGATAATATTATTCTTTATGGAGGCACCTCCGGAATTGATGTCAATACCTCCGCCCGTGACATCATTTGTACTCCACGGTGTGTTCATATGTTTTGTGCCGGACCCTTTCGTGATCGTAAATCCGGTGATGACTGTTGTTGAATCTGTAGTTGCTCCAACTGATATGACCGATCCACTGTCAGCATTTGTTGGCGCACTTCCGTCGAGGATAGTTTTTGAAATATGAGATGTATCTTTATCTAAATAGAATTGACTTGCCAGAGTGATTTTTTTATTGATAACAAGATTCTCTTTGTATGTCCCTTCGGAGACAAGAACAACATCACCATTTACCGATGCATTGATCGCATCCTGAATCTTTGCGAAATCTGTTGGAACATTATATGCGTGGGAAACACCTGGAAATGCCTGCGCCGATTCCATCGCTCCTAAATCGGGTTTGCTCCACGAAGGATTTGGTCGTGAAGAGCCAGAATAGTCTTTTTCAGGAGCAGTAAGTTGAACACCGCCGACCGATGCAGAAGAATTTCCAGATCCAATACACAGACTGGAATTGGAAAGATGATATAATGAATCGCTCGCAACAAAAAGCGGATCGCTGGTGATATTTCCAGTTCCGGTATAGCCGCCTTTAATCAAATTATATGAAGCATAGACGGCTCCATATAATTCGATGCCCGACAAGTTCCATAATATGTTATTCAAGAGGTATGCTTTGCTGTTGCTGATAGAATGGGCATTAACAGCGGCACCGTTTCCTACGATCGTGTTATTAATCAGAATTGCACTCGATGTTGCGCCCGCTGCATCTCCTAATCCTATGGCATGCCCTTGAAGTCCGGAATGTCCGGTTATGATATTGTTGGTGATGAGATTTAATTTATCGTTTCGAAATAAGTAGATCGCATTTCCTCCTCCGGTACTGGTATTATGTGAAATATAGTTCCCGTCTATGACCGCAATACAAGAATCGGAAAGTGTAATACCGCCGAGCCATTGACCTGCTGAATTATTGATGATCGTATTGGAACGAATCGTGATATTTAGTGCTGCACCGGTAGCACCAATCGCACCAATATTTTTCGACGCAATATTTTCCTGAACCACATTCCCTTGGATGTCGACCGTAGCTAATGAAAATCCCCCTGGATTTCCCAGCATAATACCACCGGCATATGTGCTGCTGTTGTGACGAATTGTATTATTCATAATTCTCCCGTTGCAATTCCAGAATTCAATTCCGCCGGCTTCATTGCCTCCTCCAACAACATTATTTCCCGAAATGATATTGAATTCGATGATCGTGTATTTATTCGGAACAGGATAATCATTATTTATTATACTGATGCCGCCCCCCCAGGCAGCAGTTATAGGAGGGACGATCACAATATTGTTTCCTGTGATGATATTATTTTTTATGGACGCACCTCCGGAATTGATATCAATTCCACCACCACTGAAATTGTTTGCGTCATACCAAACATTCATGTGTTTTGTACCGGTTCCTTTGGTGATCGTAAATCCGGTGATGACTGTTGTAGAATCTGTATTCGTCCCAACCAATATGACCGATCCGCTGTCAGTATTTGTTGGTGCACTCCCATCAAGAATTGTTTTCGAAATGTGAGAAGTATCTTTATCAACGATGAATAGACTACTAAGGACTATTTTTTTATTTATCAGAAGATTCTCTTTATATGTTCCCTCCGAGACAAGAATTGTATCACCATTCACCGCCGCATTAATCGCCGATTGAATCTTTGCAGAATCTTGAGGGACTTTTATTGTTTTTGCTTCTGTGAATGAAATGAACAACAGTAGAAGAACAACGAACGTAGAAACGGTACGCATAGAACCTCCATCTTGAATTGTGGACAAAGGGGTTGATTAAACGTGCGGGAATATATCAAAACGGAGGAGACGGACGTTAACTCTAATGTTGCAAATTATACCACTGGTGTTGCATTCTTCAGCGTTGAAGTGTTAAACAAATAAAGACTAAAAAGTATTATTTAAAAAGTTTGGTAATATTCAGCAAAGAATTTTTTGCCACAGGCTCCACAGATTTTCACTCTACGAGCTGTAGGCAGAAAACTTTTATAAATCTAATCAGTGAAATCTGTGGCAACAATTTTATTTCTGAGGACGTCGTACTTCGTTGGGGAGAAGGCCAAATTCTTCATAGTAACATTTGGCAAAATAAGAGTGGTTGGTAAATCCCACAGCATCAGCAATTTCAGCAACGGTGCCGGAGTTTTTTTCGAGAAGTTCTTTAGCACGCTGCAAACGCAAGTGCCTGATAAAATCTGTGGCTGAGAGATTAGTGATTGCTTTAAGCTTTCTATGTAATTGTGTTCGGCTGAGAAATATTTCGTGAGCAAATGTGTCAACACCAAATGACGGATCAGAAAGATGAACACTGACCACGTCAATCGATTTTTGCAGAAATTGATTATCAAGCGACGTTACAGAGATTTCACCCGGTTTTAATTGAACTGTTTTGCCAAACGCTTCTCGCAGTTTCTTTCTATTTTCTAAAAGATTTTTAACGCGGGTCAATAATTCCAGTGAGTCAAATGGCTTCACCAAATAATCGTCGGCGCCGACATTTAATCCTTCAATTTTATCTTCCTTTTCAGCCAACGCAGTAAGCAGGATCACCGGAATATGGCTGGTGCGTTCATCCTGTTTCAATTCCTTGCACAGTTCTCGCCCGTCTTTCTTCGGCATCATCACATCGCTGATGACCAGATCTGGGATTTGGAATTTTGTTTTGTTGAGTGCATCGAGACCGTCTTCAGCTTCAAGGATTGTGTAATGGTTGACGAGCTGTGTTCGCATAAACGCTCGAGCATCTTCATTATCTTCTGCAATCAGTATGATGGGCAGTTCTTCTGTTGTAACAATAGATTCTGTAGCGATAGGAGAGGGCAAAGGACGAATATGGTTTTGTCCTGTCGAATCTTCATTTGCTTTCGTCACGATTTCTGAATCGTTGTATCCGGACAAAGGAAATCGTACGGTCACAATTGTTCCTTTTCCCAACTCACTTTCAATATGCATTGAGCCGTGATGAATTTCGGCAAGTTCTCGGGATAGGGAAAGACCTATTCCAGTTCCTTCCGTTTTATGCGTAGGGTCAACGCGGTAGAATCGTTCGAAGACATGCGGTAAATGTTCCGGAGCGATTCCTTCACCTGTATCGTTGGTGGAAAAGACAAGATCATTATTTTCCGTTCGAACGCTCACTTTAATTGTTCCCCCGGACGGCGTAAATTTAATTGCATTGGAGATACAATTCTGCAGAATGTGTTCGATCTTTTCTGCATCAACTAGTCCATTGATATTTTCTTGTTCCGCAATGAATTTCATTTCAATTTGTTTCTTTGCCGCCGGGCTTGAAAAGTATCCTGTGATGCGCCGGAGGAGCGATACAACATCTTCGTACGCCACACGAAGGTTAATTGTGCCCGCTTCTAAGCGTGAAAATTGCAAGAGTAATTCAATAAGACGAAGTAATCGTTGGGCGTTGCGCTCAATTATACCAAGGTTTTCTTTACTTTCTTTGTCAGGATTTTTAGCTAAAAGAGAGTTTATTGGTCCTAAAATAAGTGAAAGCGGTGTGCGAAGTTCGTGCGAAACATTTGCAAGAAAACGGGATTTCATTGCGTTCAATTCCGATAATTTTTCTGCTTGCAGATGTTCAACAATAACTTTTTGTTCAAGTTTAAAACGATTTACACGCACACGGTATAGACTGGTTATCACACTTAAAAACAGAATCATATACAGCCCGTACGCCCACCATTGTTGATACCATGGCGCCAGCACTATAATTGAGAGCGTTGCATCCTGCACACTCCAAACGCCGTCGTGATTTGATCCTTTTACGCGAAATGTATATTTGCCCGGATCAAGGTTTGTGTAGATTGCTTCACGTTTTGTACCGCAATAATTCCATGTTTTGTCAAATCCTTCAAGCATGTAAGCGTATTGATTGTTAACATATTTTTCATAACTTAACGCTGAAAAAGAAATTGCCATAACACTTTCGTCGTGCTCCAATATAATTTCATGGATCAATTCCGGCAATGTAGAGGGTAACACAGTTTCATTGGATTTCTTTATTCCGGTAATCACAATTTGAGGTACATACAGCAATTGTTTTACACTATTCGGATGAAATGCTAAAATACCGGTGTTTGTGCCAAACAACAGTTCACCACTTGCTCTTCTCACCGCTTCACCAAACGAGTATTCTGCAATGGGTAATCCATTGGCTTGGTTAAAATTGGTAATAAAATCATTTTTACCATCGATTCTGGAAATACCGGCATCGGTAGCAACCCACATATTACCCATGGCATCACATTGAATTGTATGAATAATTCTTCCCGCTAATCCTTCCTGAGAAGTAAATCTGGAAAAAGTACCTGTTGAACGTTCAAATCGATTAATCCCATTTGCTGTTCCAATCCACAGTCTTCCTTGTTGATCTTCGTAAAAACTTAGTACTTCGTTGTTACTAAGACTTGTTATCGCATTATCACGTTGAAAGTATTTCAGCACTGTTCCCGTTTTTGAATCAAAGAGATTTAAGCCGGATAACATTCCGATCCAAAGATTTCCCGTATGGTCGCGCATGATGGTATTGATCCATCCGGTGCTTAAACTTTTAGAATTGTTTTTATCGTGAAAATATTGAGAAAGTAATTTTCCTTCGCTATCAATGTGAAATAGATTTTTGTCGCTGCCGACCCAAATTGTCCCATCATTGTCGGGAAAAAAACAATTCACCAGCTCATTTCGCCCGTTATGTGTTACGGGTGCCCGGAAGATTACTGATGACCTGTTTGTTTGCGGATTATATTTTATTAATTCGCCGGTGAGTTGGGAACCAATGAGTATTGAACCTTTTGTATCGCTATTTATTGATGTAATGTATCGATCTGTTGGGCTATACCGTGTAGACCTTTTAATGAAAGAAGGAAAAAAGGAGGGGAGCGGAACACTTGTTAGTATCTTTTTTTTGGTGTTGTATTTCCATACTCCACTTGAGTTTGTTCCGATATAAAGATTGCCGTGTTTGTCTTCAGACAGAGCTGAAACTCCATTATTTGACAAACGTGTTTGAGCAAGAAAGTTGTAATGAACAAACGGTTTTTTGGAAACAATACTTACTCCGCCCCCCCAGGTTCCCACCCACAAAAGACCTGACCGGTCGTGAAATAACGTCATCACATTCGGACTCGCAATACTTCCAGGATCAAAAGCATCGTGCGTGTATTGTGTAACTGTATTGGAAGCCGTATTGAATTTAAAGACTCCCATTCCCCACGTTCCAATCCACAACGTACCCTCAGAATTTTCAGAGATCGCCTTTACAAAATCACTGTGAACTCGGTTCGCAGTCGATGAAACAATTCGATACAATTGAAATGTTTTTTTCTCACGATTAAAAGTGCATATTCCACTATTCGTTCCAATCCACAGAGTTCCATCTTTATCTTCATATAATGCTGTAACCCAATCATCAAGTAAACTGTTGTTTTTTTTGTAATCGCGTCTATAATGAATAATTTTCCCCGTCGTACGATCCAATCGACTTAAGCCACCTCCGGGAGCATTGAGAAATCCGCCCCCCATCCATAATTCTCCATTCCGATCTTCCAACAGTACATTAACAATGTTGTTTCCGGAATCTGTTGAATCTTTTGGATCCGGCATGATACGTGTAAAACCATCTCTTTCCCGATCAAACTTATTCAGTCCATGAAAGGTACCTATCCATAATGCGCCGGAGCGATCTTCATAAATTGATCGAACAGTATTGTCACTCAGAGAGTGTGGATCATTGGGGTCGTAAAAATAATGTTGAAATGAATTTGTCGCAGGATTAAACTTATCGAGGCCATGTCCGGTTCCTATCCACAACGTTCCGGTTTTATCTTCACACAATGCGTAAACGTCATTTTTACTTAGGCTGGCCGGATTATTAATATCGTTGAAATAAACGATCACTTTCTCACCGTCAAATTTATTCAATCCATTTTGTGTTCCAATCCAAATAAATCCATTCCTATCTTGAAGGATACAATTGACGGATCGAGAAGAAAGTCCCTGCTCGGTAGAGATTTGTTCGGTAGTAATATCATCACCTAACCATACAGTGGCTTGGGCGTTGAGTTCACTTGTGTAAACAACAAACAAAATCAAAATTATGGAATGCCAAACTTTTGCTCGATTTCTTGCAAAAAAGGTTTTTGACCGGCCAAAGAAAGGCGAAACTAGAACATTGAGGAGTGATTCATAGAATAACAAATGGACAGCAAAAGGGTTCAGGAAAGAATTACAAACAAGACTTTTTGGTCTTATATTGAAAGTTTTCATCATAAGAAATCATCTTATTGGAAAAACCTTTCGAGTATAACCATTATAACTTGAACAGTCAAACGTAAATTTTACTAACATCTTTCCAAAAAAAATCCCGAGTTTTACTCGGGATTTTTTTGCTTCGTTATTTTTCTAAATTTATTTTACTATGGCAATCAATTCAACATCAAAGACTAATGTGGAGCCGGGTGGAATTGGTCCCGAAGCATTGTTACCATAACCAAGATGCGAAGGAATGAACAATTGCCATTTTGAACCAACCGGCATCAACTGCAATGCTTCTGTCCAACCCGGAATGACACCGCCGACAGGAAGTGTGATTGCTTCACCGCGTTTATAGGAATTATCGAATTCCGTTCCGTTAAGTAATGTTCCTCTGTAGTGAACTTTAACTTCATTAGCAGCCGTCGGTTTTTTCCCTTTTCCTGCTCTGATGATTTTATATTGCAAACCGCTTGCTGTTGTTACAACGCCCGGTTTTGTTTGGTTCTCTTCAAGAAATTTTTTCCCTTCAGCTGCTGCCGGACCCGCTTGCTGCATCATTTTTTCCTGCGCTTTCGCCATCATCTTTTGTTGATAGGTTATCATACAAGTCCTCACTTGTTCCTCAGTCATCAATCGTTTTGCTGATGTATCGGAAACATCTTTGAATCCCTGCAGGAATGCTTCGGGGTTCACTTCGATCCCTTGACGCTGAAATGTCATGCCAACATCCAAACCGATGCTGTAACTGACGCTGTCTTTATCTGTTTTAAGTTCTGCTTTTTTTTCACCGCACGACATTAAAAACAAACATGTCGCTGCGAATAGAAGATATTTCATGGTGATTGTTCTTTCGATATGTGATTAAAAGATAGAGTGATTATTATTAATGCCTATAAAAAAACTGCCTCCGGAA